>OEPS010000001.1_pt1 | contig 156301 bp, 161 predicted proteins | sample 1539411 | NCBI WGS metagenome assembly OEPS01 (sample SAMN02671747, study PRJEB22543) | soil metagenome | biome: bacteria | place: China:Hunan Province, Lengshuijiang City | collected 2012-10-15 | depth 0.08m m
TTTGTAGATCAATTATTGTTATATTGATCGCTTTAAACGATCGATACAATTAATTCAATGTATTTCAATGAGTTGCGATTAGATAGGCGCACAATAAAACAGATAACCTTCAAAACACATGAGAAGTCAAGTGATAGACGCAGAAAATCGCCGGTGACGCCCGTCATCGGTGGAAATATTGCTTTGTTTTTGTGGTCCATGCTCTCAGACAGGCATTAAAATAACACCTGCCCCTGATAAAACTGCAACGAGCATTAGCTATTTTTTGGCGTTCTGCTCAGCCATTTCGGTATAGCGTGGGTCACTTGCTTTCGGTAGCTCAACGCTTTTTTCCGGTAGTAACGCACGCGCTCCATGAAATACTCGCGCAAATGCTCTGGTTGCTCCCTCGCTACCACTTCCGCGACTACCGGCATGTTCAGGCGCTCTTTGTACGCGACGCCGGAGGCAGCAAGGTCTACGTTTACTTTGTCCTGCTCTTCCGGGCTTTGTGCTGCAATGTTCCACTTCGACATAGAAAAATCCCCTCTGGTGTGGAGGGGATTCTATATCACTGAGGAGGAATGTCTTGTCTCGGACTGTACAGCTTGCCATCAACGACAATCCAGCCGTCCTTAATCCATCCGTTAACTTTCTGGCGAGACTTGCCCATATGGCGGGCGAACGCTGACTGATTCCCCGCGAAGTTTGCTGCAATATAGTCAATTAGAGGCATCCCCTCTCCTTGATATTCTATAAACCAAAGAATTGTTGGTTATTTTCTTGAACCTGATAAATCAATATCGCTGATATCATCGCCCACTTTTACATTTTTCGAGCGAAGCCTGTATCTCATTGTTGAGGGTTTTGTTTGGTGTATTTCAGTTAATGCCTTTAAATCGACCTTATCACCATTAAGCATATAAAATCCTTTTCTTTCATTAGGTTCTGACTGTATTTTTTGTTTTGTCTTGGTTCGATATTTTGGTCGTAAATGTGATATATCCTGATTTAAAGAAATCCCTTCTTTAGCAATGGCAGCATGTAAGGCTTGATAAGTGGAAAATCCCAAAATGCCACAAGCTTCACTAATAGTGACTAGTTTGCCGTTGAGCATGTAACGCCTTCCAGCATATGTTTCCCGATCGATTTCGCCGTTTTCTTCACGATATCTCCTGGATATCTCAAAAACCCTCTGCTTGTGTCTTCTGATGATTTTGTCCAGCAAATTTGATTGCCGTAATCCGGTTGAGCGAATGAAAGCATTAAGCTCCCAACATGCTTTAAAGTCCGGATATCTGTCAGGAACGTAGAGCCATTTATCCAGTACATTATCATTGATGAGATGGAGACTTTTTAGCGTTCTTCTATCGACCCCGCTTATTTTTACAGCGTCAACATATGCATCCTTTAATTCGCGTCGCTCATCTTCTTTTGTTTTATTAGCTACAGGCATAATCACTCCGCGATTATTTTTGGGTTAACAATCAGGTAGCTTGCGCCGTGTTCGTCTTCCATTTCAACTGCATCAAAGCCAAGGTGAGCAGCAACACGACCACGAAGGCGCTGCATTTCCCATCCCGCATTTCCGGTACAGGAGCGAGGTGAAAGCATATCGGCAAATGAATCATCACATTCATCATCTGCCAGAGCATACGCCAGCGCTTCAACATCATCACATTCCAGCTCTGAACGAAGAAAAGCGATTACCTCTTCAATGCGACCGTTCAGGTCTGCATTATCAGCAATATTCTCAACGCTGTAGGTGTGAACGAAGCGGCCATGAGAACCAGCGATATCTGCATCAGCACTGGCAAAAATACCATCAAAAACGTTATCGCCAGTCATCGCGTATGCGCCAATTTTAATAACCGGAGATTCACTTTCATATGAGCCGTGGAATAATTTCATGGTTAATCTCCGATTACGTTTCATTGCTGTGTTCTGATGGGCTTAATGTACCCGATTATCGGGTACATTTCAACTTTATTTAATCTCCTGCGCGGCTTTGCGTTCTGCGGGGGATTTAGGCATGCTCCCGCTCCTTCTGGCGCTGGTCTTCATTGCTGAAGTCGTCGCCGTCGATGGGCATTAAGTTTCTTCCCAGTCCAGTGCATGAGCCCCCAGCCTTTACTGCATGAATCGTCCCTGTTAACTCTGAGAGTGCAGTAAGCATCCACTCATACCCACGCAAAGACTCGTTAAATCCCATAGGCTTAATGAGTCGTACTGTCTTTCCCACATTCTCAGGAAATTGGGATTTAATGATTATCGCCATACATCCGGCGCGTAACTCAGCCATGGTTAACCTCCTGCGGGGCGGCTGCGAGCAACCGCTCTACTTCCTCGCGAGCGTCGTGGCAACGGATTGCGCTATAACAACCACGGCTTCCGTCGCTATCGAGCAGACGATTAACTGCGGCGATTAGACCACCCGGAATTACCGGAGAGTTGCCAGCCAACTTGGCGCGGGCTTGCCATGCCATCCATGCCGCGCTCTTTGCGTCACGACCTGCCAGCGGGCAATCAATGTCATTATTCCAGGCGTTGAAAGCTGCACGCTCATCCGGCACTACCGGCGCTGGCTGTGGCAACATGGCTTTGAATGCTTCAATATTAGCGTCGTATTCTGCACGCTCTTCCGGCGTCATAGCCTCAAGTTCGGCATAATGCCTGGCCCTGCGCTGAATGGCATCCAGTACCAGTCTGGTTTTAACGCCTTTCCCGAAGCGCATTCCCGGTTCCAGTAATACGGGGCATGGTAATGTTTCGGGATAATCCGGCACTACCGGCTGCTGCGCGTGGCGATAGAGCGGCGCTATGTTTCTCTCTAGGTCAGTGATGACGCTCCATATCGGAACCGACTCAACACCTTGTTTCGCCATATCGCGATAACTATCGGCATACGCAAGCACAGGATTTCGATCTGGCTCGCTGTCCACCGCTTGCATCGCTGGCGGCATATCTGGACCTTTGCTGATAGCTTTTGCCAGCTCAATAGGGTCATCGTATAGCCAGTCTCCGGTTTCAGGGTGATTTGCTTTTGCCAGTTGAGCGGCCCACTCCAGACCGTCTCTGTGTCCCTGTAGGTAGTCAAGCGGCAGCTCTTCCGGCTCGCTGTCCATTGCGGCCAGCAGAGCGCTGGTGAACATCAGCAGCTCGTTCGGGTTCATTGTCAATTTAATACCCACTGCAGCAGCTTCTTCAGCCGCGTCATGGAGATATTGCACTTTTTCTCTGGTTAACTGGTTATTGGTCATTGCAACACCACCTTTGTACCGTGTTTTACTAATTCTCCGGCATCAATACCGACGCTCAGCCAAAAGCTCAGAGCCAACAAAATATCGTCTTCATTCTTGCAGTGGCAGGCGTTAACGAATTCCTGAACGGTTTTTACTGCCAGTTTCGCCATTTCCTCTTCGGTAAGGCGTTGTGTTAATTTGCTGGTCATTGGTTGGCTCCTTTTGGCGTGCAGACGCCACGCAGCGCCAGTTCACCATCGTTAAGTTCTTTGATTTTGGCAAAGGCAGAACGACAAGCAGATTCTGTCGTAAATTCCTGTGCGGTGATTGTCGGCTTCGCGTCAGATGGGCTGTAGCTCCCGAACATCCAGATGATAAGCACCCACATCACTCAGCCTCCCACTTGATGCCAGCGGCGGTAAGCGCTGCATCGACCTCATCTGCGTAGTAGTACATTAATCCGCTCGATGATTTAGCCAGTTTGAATGGTTCTGGCAGCTTCACGGTGACGGTGCGGGACTCGCTATCTAAAGGTGGCAGGTCTGGGGTTTTCACGCCAAACAGCGCCGCCAGTGCGCGATAGTTCTGCTCGCTGTGATAGCGACCTTTGCAGCGGACCAGCTTCTCGGCTGCTGCACGGATAGGTTCAATATCGTCGATATGCGCTTTGAGCTTATCAGCGCGGAACCGCTCGTTATCAAAGCTGGTACGCCAGTTGTCCCGCTCCTGCTGCGCCTTCTCCAGCGCCTCTGCCAGCCGCTTAGTGTTGGCTGGGTTAGCCAGTGCGATGAAATCCGCATCACGGGCGTCGAGCATTGCAATGGCCACCTGCTCATTATCTACGCCATCTGTTGCGTAAATTTCATCGCCAAATTGAACCTCCCACGGGCCCGGAGTAGCTTTCTCTGCTGCCGCTTTCATACGCTGCGCCAGTTCGGTGATATCAGTTGTCATGCTGCTCGCTCCTGTTTCGGCCTCAGCGCATCGCGGACGCTCTGGCGGTAGTAGTGGTGAAAGGCAAACGTCAGGCCAAGCTTTGTAGCACTCTGGTTCTTCTCGCTCAGCAGGCCAAGGCGCATGCAGATAGTCGTTGCCGTCCAGCCAGAGTGATAACCAGAAGCCCGCTTGAGAACTGTTTCAGCCAGAATAGTGCGGAAGTCGGTACGACCGAAGTTGGTGCCCTCGAAGGCTTCATTCACAACTTCATCGGTCAAATGTGAATCGTCGATGATGCTCATTTGTCGGCCCCCTCGCTGCGGTACATCACGATTGTCAGCTCGCCTTTAGTGGCAATGCGCATGGTTGAGCCAGGCTCCAGATTGTTAAGCTCAAATGCGTCGTAAAGCTCATTCACCGCTTTCTGGCGGCGAGATTCCTTACGGCGCTTGTCCCACTGCCTCAGAGCATTTTTGGTAATCCACTGGCCTGTTTTGACCATGATGTATGCCCATCCAAGAATGGCTAAACCGGTATTTAGATAAGTGGCGATGCTCATTTGGCCCCCTCGCGCAGCTGGGCTGGATTAGCACTCCCTCTTTTTGCCACACAGAAATCAGTCATCCTTCGGGCTAACCCTTTGTCTTGTTTCCCGCATGACAAAAGCCCAGCAGCAGTAATCACGTCAGTTAAAAACTGAGATTCTTCTATGCTCAACTTGTTAGTTGTTGGAATCTCGGGAGCATGATCAATCGCCGGATACCAGGATGCATTTTCGCCAGCCTGTACATAGCAACTTTTCGCAATAAAATTATTCAGCCCCACATTCTCCGCAGCCACCCGCTTAAACTCCCTCGCCAACTCCAGATACTTCCGCTCTTTAATCGACAGCTCGCCCGCCGACTCCAGCGACTGAATGAGCTCGTTTACTGCCTGTAGTGTGATAGTCATTTTCTTACTCCCGCCAGGCACTGGTTAAAAAGGTTGGTCAACTTGTTTGCGCCGCAGTGCCGATTGCTAAACTGAAAATCCGCGGACGTGCTTTCGGTTGCTGTTGTCCGATCTGCCAGGGTGTAGCGATAGCTTTTTAGCTCCCCAGCACGCTTAATCCTGCCGTCGTTGAACGTGTTCCAAATGGCTGAGTTAATGACTGTTTTTTCAAGTCCTGTTCCGGTGCAGATATCTGAAAAGGTGCAGCCGGGATGACTGCCGATAAAATTGATAACGATTTGAGTTCCACTTACTTTTTTCATGGTCTGCTCTCCCGATAGCTATCCCAGGTAAACGAAATGGTGCAGCCGCCGCCGTCGTTCATGCGGTCGATAACACGCTCGCCGATAAACTGTGTCAGCTCATCCTTTGGCAGGTTGCTGATGAGGATCGTCGGCTTCAGGCGCTCGTAGCGGGTGTTGATGATTTCAAACATGATCATCTCCTCGGCTTTGCTGCCGAACTGAATGCCAACCTCGTCGATAATCAGCAGGTCAGGCTTGGTGAAGAAGCGGATCACGTCTTCCTCGGAGCGGGTCGCTGTCTTTGACCAGGTGGATTTAAACTCCCTGGCGATTTTCAGCGCGGTGGTGAACACAACCGGGCTCTGGTGCTCTGCGATAACGCTTTTTGCAATGGCAAAGGCCAGGTGGTTTTTCCCCGTTCCAGGTTTGCCGCACATAACCAGGCCGCCGCCGTTCTTCCTGCGATCTGGCCAGCGGCTGGCATACGCTCGGCAGACTTTCAGCGCCCGCGCCGCTTCTTCGCTCACCGGCTGGTAGTTATCCAGCGTACAGGCTTCGAACCGTGCCGGTACCATGAGCTCAAGCATCAGGCGTTCAACATTCGCAGTGCGATTTCTGTCATCCGTTTTGGCCTTCTCGTTTCGCAGGAAAACGAGCTCTTCTTTCAGGCATCCCGGGCAGCTTGTCGGTGCACCTGGCAGGCGTACTGGGCCAGTAGATACGCGCTGGCGTTGCTCATAGTCGCCGTGCTTTTCGCAGACCACTAACTGCTTAATGACTTCTGTGTTTGGGATGGATAGCGCCGGCAGTGACAGCTCCTGCAACTGTTTTTCAACCAGGGTGATCCGTTCGTCCAGGTTCATTGTTGATCCCCCATCCATGCTGGCATCTCAGTTTTGCCGTAGTCTTTAGCGGAAAAGTTTTCTGTCTGCCGGCTATTTGAAACCTTGCGTGGCGCCCTTGAGGCAGCCTGCTTGTTCTGGTAGCTCAGTTTCTGACTGGCAGTGATAAACCAGTTTTTCGGCTTTTCGTGACTGAATTCGATATCCAGCTTTTGCAGCTCGTACTGCAGGTCAATCAGTGGGTACAGGGTTAACCACGCCTGGTAGTCTTTGTGATTCAGACGAACCACAGAACCTTCGAATGCATATCGGCTAGCCATCTGATGAACAGTTGCCTGCTCAGCCGCTTTGTTACCTTCGCAAGTCGCGGACGCGGCTTGGGTGTTATCCAAGGAATCAGGATCAGGGTTAAGGGAATCAGGAATCAGGTTAAGGGAATCAGCAGGATTTAAACTGTTCCCTACTGATTCTTGCACCATGCTTGTAACGTGCAGTTCTGGTGCTCCTTTATTTTCAACAGCCTGGCTTGATTCTGAATCCTTCTTTTCTTCCTCTGTATCTTCCTTGCACTGTTCTTGTACTGTGCTTTTATCGTTCTCTAGAGGTGCTGGTATCTCACTTGCAGCTTCTTTGCAGTGTGGGTTTTGGTGCTTCTTCCAGTTCGATATCTGTATGTAGCAATCACCATTAACCCGGTAGCGAGTAATGAATTTATGGTCATTGAGTTGCTGAAGAAGAGCATCACAATCAGCCTCATCAAAAGGTAGAAGCATCGCTTTAATTTTTTTCGGGCGATCATCAAGACGCCCCTCTTTATCAGCTATCGTCCAAAGACCAGCAAACAGAAGTCGCCCCAGCGGATGGCATTCTGCAAGCTCATCATTAGTGAAAAAGCCTGGTTTGATATTTCTGGATCTGGCCATTTAAAACTCCACAGGTTGTGTCGGGCCGTAAATGCCTTGGGACTCACGCTCAGCCAGAAAAGACTCATATTCTTCTCTGTGTTTCCTGAGTTCCTGTTCATCAGCTGGCTCAACGGCATACGCATTTGAGTCATGCATGGCAATGACGACGCCGTGTTTTTTTCTGATATTCAAAACGGTATCTGCGCCGATGCGGATCAGCCGCTCAGCAGCCGCTAATTTGTCACCAAAGATGCTTATGCCAATGTCATCGAATAGGCTATTGACGTTAAGCTTTCCAAGGGTTTCGAAAGTGATGAAGTCGTTATAAACAGCGATGCTTTCAACGGACTCCCCTACTTGCGCTTCACAGCTCTGAGAGCAGGCGTGAATGATTTCCCCTAAAGAAAGCTCGAAAAATTCTCTGGAATCATTTACGCGCCACTCGGATAAAACCTCATGGACTTCTTTTTCTGATTCCAGTGGGGAATGGGTAAAAAAAGCAGCTTCAATTTTGAATGGCGCCGGAACGCCAGTTGCAGACGACAACTCCCTCGCCCGAACTTCTGGGCTTGTCGTGGTCATGCCGACTTTGTAGATCCCCGGCATACATGGGTTACTTAAGACATAGACCCACCCTTCCATCCTGAATTGCTGAGGGACTTCCATAGTCGTCATTACGCCGACTTGCTTTGTAATAGCATCAAGATGCATAATTACTCCTGTGAATTGATCCAGTTAATTCGCGTAGAAAGCCGTTGGTGTCCTACCACCGCGGCTTTCGCCTTTTCTGTCTGTCGCATTACAAAGCCCCCAACATTGAAGTTACGATTGCCATAAGTGGCGCTGTCAGATCCGGATCAACACGAAACATCTCGAATATTCCCTCACTCAGCTCTTTCAGCTTCTGATGGCGCGGAGCTCCCATAGCTACGGCAACCTTCGCTTCACTGGTCTCCTTCTCCAGGCGTGCCAGCCGCGACATAAAGCAGTCTTCAGACATCAGGTGATGACGGTATTCCAGCGGAAGAACGGCCATGATTGCCGGTGTCAGCAAGCGCACATTCTCCCGGTACCTCTCCGATTCGACCTGGTTATCCAGGTAACGAAATAGCTTCTGACGGGCGCGGCTGATGTCATCGGGGAATTCAATTTCATCCCCGCCCTGCTGGCGCCATTCGTCGATGATGTATGCGGAAACAACATCCTGACCTGCTGTTGCCGCCCAGGCGCGAACGGCGGACCGAATGTTGTCGTGATCTGCCACTCTCGGCTGATTTCGCTTTATCAGAGCGCCCGGGTTAAATCCGGTATTTTGTTGAAAGGAAAGTGTTTGCATGGTTATACCCTCTGCTCCTGCGGCAAACCATCGGTAGGGTTCGGGTACAAATCGGGGCGCAACTCGTGCGGCGTGACGCCTGTAATATTGAATATCGGCAATACCCGGTCGTGAGGGACAACGCCTTTGTAGCGGTTTTTCCACCGACTTACCGACATGGGTTTTATGCCCAGTTGGTTTGCCAGATTACTGGCTGTGCCTGCTTTTTTGATGGCCTTCTCTAATCCGTTCATAGTTGTCTCCAGTGAGTGCATGCATTAATTAAGCCTAAGACTTAATTTATAGTCAAGCCCTAGGCTAATTTTAATTTATAAGCAAAAGGCTTATTCTTCTGAAATGACTGAGAAAAAATTACTTAACCCGGTTCTCGTTGAGCGACTGACAGAGTTAACGCACCGTGGGATGACAAAATCTGATATGGCCAGGGTTGCGGGGATAACGCCGCAGTCCGTTAACGGCTGGTTTAAGAAAGGTGCCATAAGCAAGGAGTCGGCACTTGCAGTAGCAGATGCCGCTGGCGTATCCGTGCCCTGGTTGCTGGGTGAAGAGGTTGGTGAGCAGAATGGCTTGAAGCCCGATGAGCAGCGATTGCTTGAGCTATATCGTCAGCTACCAGAGGAGGAGCAGCAGAACATGATGCGAATCTTCTCCCTGCGCTTGAAAGAGTTGGATGAATTGTATGCTAAGTATATGAATCGCCGCATTAAGAGCGATCAGTAATAATTAAAATAGTAAATTCTTTCCCATGAGAAAAAACAACCACCAAATAGACCATCCTCAAGTAAAAAGGCTTAATGAAATTGTTGAGCAGAAAGGCCTTACCAAAGCAGAGATGTCACGGATATGTAACGTAAGCAAACAAGCGGTCAATGCTTGGTTTTCTCGCGGTACAATAGGGAAACCCTCAGCTATCAAACTTGCCGAGGCGTTGGGTGTTAGTCTAGCTTGGGTTCTCGGGCAAGATGTAGCATTAGAGAGCGATTTATCCAGTACAGACAAACAGCTTTTAGGTCTTTTTCGCCAATTACCTGATGAAGATCAGCAAGATATCATAAAAGTCATTTCACTGCGCTTAAAAAAACTTGATGATCTGTATGAAAAATACATGGTCAGACGCATTAAAGACGACAACCCACCTAATCTTTAACCCCCTCTATCGCAACCCTTAGACTCGGCTTATGCCGATTTTTTTGTTTCAAAAATAAGCAACACATCCCCTCTCCATGCCCGCATTCATAAAATTAAGCCGCAAACTTAATTTTATAATCAGCTTTAGGCTTGACTTAAATTAAGTCTCAGGCTTAATATATTCCATAGCAACACACCACCCAGGCAGGACGCCCACGAAGTAGCTGCCCGGAGCATACGAAGGCCGGGATGAGGTGGATATATCAATGCGCAGTAGGTTTAAACGTTCCGCTTGCCGGCGATAAGGCAGAGGTTGAAATGAATAACAACGAATTTGACGATGGTAGTTGCGGGATGTCGCGCCGGTGCTGGCGAAACCTGACCTGTATTTGCGTTGGCTCTCTGGCTGTTTACTCACTTATCGGTTTGTTTGTCATGGGGGTATTCCATGATTAGCCATCACTATGGAACCCAGACCGTTAACCGCGGCGCCGTTATGCCCGGAATGCTCGTAAAGCACCGGGAAGGCACCTGGACCGCATCAGCAAACAAACGCGGTCGCCTCTACCTGCATCGCGGCATTGAGCGCACTTACACAACCGATTTACTGGTTGAGGTTTATCTAAACGGGTTAGGCCAAGGCCTCAGCCAGTAATCGAAACAAAGAATTTAACTGAGTTATCAGGCGGCTTTCATCGCGCCGGGATTCTTACAACCAAATTTCAGGATCGAACTATGAACGCATACCGCGCATACGACGTTATCGAAGAACGGAAATGGGTTGAACAGACGCTCACCGAAGAGAAGCAGAAGTGGATTGAAGATCGGGCGCAGGAAGTTATCGACGCGATGCCGGGAGATTTGCTTCAACTGTTTTATCTGTCTTTACAGACTGGCCCTCAACCATACCAAGGTCTCCGCAGCGATGCCGCTGGCGAGATTTATAACGACTTACGTACAGCCATAGCTTACGCCCAGGCGGAATACGACTGGGATCACCGCACCGGCTGCCCGTTTTAACTGGAGGTCAATGTGAAACCAGGAATTTACATGGACATTCCCAATGAGGAATACCACTCAGGTCCAGGAATAAGCAAATCCCAGCTTGATGATATAGCAATCAGCCCCGCCACATACCAGTGGCGCAAAGGAGCTCCGATAGATGAAGAAAGGACAAAGGCTCTTGATCTGGGAACAGACTTTCATTGTGCGGTACTGGAGCCGAATAGGTTCGAAAAAATGTATCGAGTCGCGCCTGATGTTAACCGCAGAACCAATGCAGGCAAAGCAGAAGAGAAATCGTTTTTTGAGCAATGCCTGAAAGATGGGGCGATACCCATAACGCACGACGAGGCGCGAAAAATAGATTTAATGCGCGGATCGGTTATGGCTCACCCCATTGCCAGACAACTAATCACCGCCAGTGGCCATGCCGAAGCGTCGATCTACTGGAACGATGAGCAATCAGGTCAGTTGTGCCGCTGCAGGCCGGACAAATTCATCCCGGACTGGAACTGGATCGTCGACGTTAAGACTACTGCGGATATGCGTAAGTTCCGCCGAGAATTCTACGACCTGCGCTACCACGTTCAGGATCCGTTTTATTCAGACGGGTATCAGCACCAATTTGGCGAGCAACCCACTTTCGTTTTCGTCGTTACCAGCACCACCATTGAGTGTGGTCGCTACCCAACAGAGGTTTTCTTCCTTGACGAAGAGACTAAAACAGCCGGACGCAATGAGTACCGGGCGAACTTAGAAACCTATGCAGAATGCCTGTCCCGTGATGAATGGCCTGGCATAGCAACCCTGTCACTGCCCCGCTGGGCGAAGGAGATACGCAATGACTAATCAACCACCGATCGCATCAGCAGACCTGCAGAAAACACAGCAGGGTAAGCAGGTAGCGAAAACTCCAGAGCAGACCCTGGTTGGATTCATGAATCAGCCGGCGATGAAAAGCCAACTTGCCGCAGCTCTCCCGCGGCACATGACCGCCGACCGCATGATTCGCATTGTAACAACCGAGATTCGTAAAACTCCGGCACTGGCAAAATGCGATCAGTCCAGCTTCATCGGTGCCGTTGTTCAATGCTCTCAGCTCGGCCTTGAACCTGGTAGTGCGCTTGGTCATGCATATCTTTTGCCCTTTGGTAACGGCAGGTCTGCATCAGGACAGTCTAACGTTCAGTTGATTATTGGTTATCGCGGCATGATCGACCTCGCCCGCCGCTCAGGTCAGATAGTAAGCCTTTCCGCGCGAGTAGTTCGCCAGGGTGATGAATTCAGTTTTGAGTACGGACTGGAAGAAAACCTGGTTCATCGCCCGGGAGAAAATGAAGATGCCGACATTACCCACGTATACGCAGTTGCCAGACTAAAAGATGGCGGGACTCAGTTTGAAGTCATGACAACCGGACAGGTCAATAAGGTTAAGGCTCAGAGTAAAGCATCCAGCAATGGCCCGTGGGTCACTCACTGGGAGGAGATGGCAAAAAAGACCGTAATACGCCGCTTGTTTAAATACCTTCCTGTCAGCATCGAGATGCAAAAAGCCGTGATTCTCGATGAGAAAGCAGAGAGTGATATCGATCAGGATAACGCATCTGTTCTGAGTGCTGAGTACAGCGTTCTCGAGGGCGGGGATGAGTAACCTGTCGATTTTAAAGGCTCAGATGCTGACTGAAGAGCTTGCTATGAAAAGAGGTGCGCGATGACATATGAACTACATGTCGGCCGCTGTGAAGATGTTCTGAAGGCAATGCCTGATAACTCAGTTGACGCGATAGTCACAGATCCGCCGTACGGACTCGCTTTCCAGAACCAAAAATGGGATTACGACGTGCCCACCGTTGAGCAATGGCAGGAGTGTCTGCGCGTCCTGAAGCCTGGTGGTCATCTTCTGGCCTTCGGTGGTTCCCGTACTTATCACCGACTTGTCGTTAACGCTGAGGATGCTGGCTTCGAAATCAGGGACCAAATCCTATGGATTTACGGTAGCGGCTTCCCTAAGTCACACAACCTCGATGGTGATTTTGATGGCTGGGGAACGGCGCTGAAGCCTGCGCATGAACCTATCGTCATGGCGCGCAAGCCGTTTAAAAAAACTGTATCCGCCAACATGGCCGAGCACGGTACCGGCGCAATAAATATCGCCGCCTGCAGGATACCTACTAACGAAACTCTGAGTGGCGGCGCTGGAGGTCTGCTTTCACACAAACGCGATGGTACCGAGCCAGTTGGTGAATACGAACAATCGGCTGATGGGCGCTGGCCGGCAAACATCATTCACGATGGAAGTGATGAGGTGATCGCCCTTTTCCCTGCAAATGCGGGTGCCGCGGCTCCTGTAACGGGAAAGGAGCCATCTTCAGCATCAACGGGGCATGTGCTGGGAATGCGTAAGCGCGTCGGCACCCATCACCACGGCGACAAAGGCAGTGCCGCACGATTCTTTTACTGCGCGAAGGTATCCAAAAACGAACGCGACCAGGGGATGGAGCGCTTTATCTCCACGTCAGCCAGTGACATGACTGGTGGTCGCAAGGAGGGGAGCGCAGGACTGAACGATCCCCGCGCCGGCGCTGGTCGCACAAGTGGCGCCAAAAACAATCATCCGACAGTGAAGCCGATCGCCCTGATGAAATACTTGTGCCGCCTAATCACCCCGCCTGGCGGAAAGATTCTTGACCCGTGGGTAGGCAGTGGCAGCACCGGTTGTGCAGCTGTTGAAGAGGGCTTTTATTTCACCGGAATCGACATGGACCCAGACCACATAACCACAGCATCAGCGCGCATTGCTCACTCATTCAAGAAATCGACGGAGGCGGCATGACGCCAGAAGAACAGGAAAACATCCTTCGCGCCCAGGCTCGTCGCTGCGCAGAAGAGCTAACCAAAGCGATGAGCGTCAAGCCTAAACCGAAGTGGAACGCTGTATGCCCCCCCATCCTTCGCAAGCACTACGAGAAGGTAAAGCCGATGGGCGTCAGTCTGGTGAAATTTGTCAGTGTTATTGGCCGCATGAATGGGCGGTATGGAGTGGAATAATGAGCAAATACCCAAGAGTCGGCAGTCTTGCTGCCAAAAGCAAAAACACCTCTGCAAAATGCAAATGTGGTGCAGTTGCGAAGTATAAGACCACGGTAGAAGTGAATATTTTCCGTGGTGATGACGAAGTGGTCTGGTCTTGTAACGAACACAAAAAAGACTGTGAATTTTTAGTCAGCGGCGAGGAAGGTGCGGAATGAGTTTTTTTGAAATTGATACCCGATTTTTACTGGATACAGCATTTCACCGCCTGGAAATCATCCGTGACGATGGACTGTATCGCCACCTTCGAATGCAGCAGCCGGGAACATCCTGCTACTACTATGACGTGATCACCTGGCCTGGATACTTAACCGTAACCGGCGACATGGGGACATGGACATTCAGTCGCATCGCGGACATGTTCGACTTTTTTGGTGCCTGGGAAGGCGGAATTAATACCGGTTATTGGTCTGAAAAGCTGGAGGCTGGTGCAGGATGTTCCGCTCACGATTTACTAGCAAGAAAATACGACCACGAAGCGTTCTGCAAAAGTCTGAAAGAGTCCCTGAGCGAATACCTGGAGGACGATGAAGGCTCTGAGCCAGAAGAGGATGAGGACTGGGACGACGATGACGATACACCAGATAGCGACAAAGCAATGGTGCGCGAAATAGTCCGTGACTTATGTCGTGCTGGCTTCAACAACGAATGGGAGGCTTATCAGGCTATTTATGATGTAGATTGGCCAGAGGGCTGGAGCGCTTGGGACGTCTGTGAAGGACTGACATTTAAAACGTATACCAGCCATTTCCGGTGGATTCTGTTCGCTATCACCTGGGCAATAAGCAAATACCACAATGCGAAGATGGTTGATAAAGCGATGGCTACTTTTCTGGCAGTAAAAGGAGTGAAGGCATGAACAGAGCCTCTCCCGTTGATTTAAGGAAATGCCTTGAGATGGCCAATTCCCTCGCGCACATCGGTATTCGATTTGTGCCGATCCCGGTAGCGACAGATGAAGAGTTCCAGGTCCTGCTTGCTGAGTCTTTACAACGGCTTGAGCAGATAGCGGTTGAGGCGGAAAAAAGTGAAGGCGGTGCAGCATGAAAGAACTGAAATTTTACGGTGCCAGTGATGACCTTTTCGAATGCGAAGGCGCCATCCGGGAAGAGATCTGTATGTACAGCAATCCCGGCGTTTACCACCTCAAATCTGCTGAAGGCGAGATGCTGGTTATTGCCTGCTATACGGACGAAGGCTGCTGGGCTATTGGCGTCGGTCAGGTTAATGAAGAAACACCGCTCCCGGTATGGCCAGCGTCATTCAGCCAGCATGAGCGCGGCTATAGCGTGGTCTTAACGCTGCTGGTACCTGACGACACGGATCTGGTTCTGGAGGATGAAGCATGAGCGCGGAACTCATCGATCAGGCCAACGAGCTGGCAGATCTCCAGAGGGAAGCCGCTATAGCGAAGTATCGCATCAACCATAACGCTGTTTCGGCTACTTATTGTGTGGATTGCGGGGAAGGAATACCAGAACGACGCCGGGAAGCGGTGGCTGGCTGTCAGCGCTGCGCTGACAGTCAGGAAGAGAGTGAAGATCGTGGAAAGCATCGGAGGTGATAGATGGATTCACATAGCCTTACTCTGGACGAAGCCTGTGAATTTCTGCAGATATCACGCCCTACAGCCACTAACTGGATCCGCTCCGGACGGCTTATGGCAACCAGAAAAGACCCAAGCAAACCAAAGTCACCATATCTCACCACCAGACAAGCGTGCATTGCGGCCCTTAACTCGCCGCTTCATACTGTCGGAGTGAGCGCGGGTGATGCACATAAAGAGGAAAGAAAATGTCCATCTTCCGCAGAGGTGAAATATGGTACGCCTCGTACTCGCTCCCGGGCGGGAAGCGAATTAAGGAATCTCTTGGGACAGCGGACAAGCGGCAAGCACAGGAGTTGCACGACAAAAGAAAGGCTGAGCTCTGGAGAGTAGACAGACTCGGTGATTTTCCTGATGTAACTTTTGAAGAGGCATGCTTGCGCTGGCTGGAAGAGAAAGCCGACAAGAAATCGCTCGATACTGATAAAGGCCGGATGGGATTCTGGCTTGAGCATTTCGAAGGAGTAAGGATAAAGGATATCACTGAGGCGAAGATTTACGCTGCGGTGAGCAGAATGCAGAACAGGAAGGCAAAGGAGACTTGGCAGAAAAGAGTTGAAGCGGCAAAGAGGAAGGGAAAGGAGATCCCAACATTTGAGCCAAAGCCGGTCACTACATCGACAAAGGCAAAGCACCTGGCACTGATGAAGGCAATTCTCAGGGCGGCAGAGCGTGACTGGAAGTGGCTGGAGAAAGCGCCGGTTATCAAGATACCTTCTGTCAGAAATAAGCGCGTTCGGTGGCTTGAGCATGAAGAGGCGAAAAGACTGATTGATGAATGTCCTGAGCCGCTAAAGTCGGTTGTTAAGTTTGCGCTGGCAACCGGTCTGAGGCGTTCGAACATCATCAATCTTGAATGGCAGCAAATCGACATGCAGCGCCGGGTTGCGTGGGTTAACCCGGAAGACAGCAAATCAAACCGAGCTATTGGCGTAGCGCTGAATGAGACAGCATGTAAGACGATTCGTGCTCAGATAGGCAATCATAATAAATGGGTGTTCGTTCACACGAAAGCATGGCATCGACCGGATCGCTCATTAACGCCAGCGGTAAGGAAAATGCGCGTTGACGACAACCGGGCGTGGAACTCAGCATGCAAACGGGCAGGAATAGAAGACTTCCGTTTTCATGACCTCCGCCACACCTGGGCGAGCTGGTTAATACAGTCCGGCGTCCCGCTTTCTGTTTTGCAGGAAATGGGTGGCTGGGAGAGCATCGAAATGGTCCGTCGATATGCTCACCTTGCACCTAATCATTTAACAGAACATGCGCGACAAATTGACTCGATTTTTGATGAAGATGTCCCAAATATGTCCCACAAGGAAAAATCAGTGGCTGGAGGAAGTTGATAAGCTGTTGTTTCTTAATGGTACGCCCTACAGGGTTCGAACCTGTGACCTACGGCTTAGAAGGCCGTTGCTCTATCCAGCTGAGCTAAGGGCGCATTGAGAAGCGGGGACTTCATGATATGCAATCGCCGGAATTATACGGTCCACGCCTGATGAGTCAATGTATTTTGCCGCGAAACCGCAGTTGTCGGAGTAACCTGACGGGTTATGCGGCAAAAACCGTATAAAGTTTATCCAACCTTCTGTTTCTGCACGTTAACTTTTCTTCAGTCGCTATGCTCTTTTTTGCTCACCCCGCTGTACGACTAAACCCGTTTTTCAGTCACCGCGATGCCAAAGAAAGATAAAATCTTAAACGAAGACTGACAGCGGGGCTGGCTTCTGACAAAATATCGCCATCCCCCTTTCGTAAAGATACAGATGGAATCCTCTCTCTGATGGCAGCAAAAATTATTGACGGTAAAACGATTGCGCAGCAGGTACGCTCTGAGGTTGCGGAAAAAGTGAAGGCTCGCGTTGCAGCCGGATTTCGTGCTCCAGGGTTGGCCGTCGTGCTGGTCGGCAGCAACCCGGCATCGCAGATTTATGTCGGCAGCAAGCGCAAAGCGTGTGAAGAGGTAGGCTTCGTCTCCCGCTCGTACGATCTCCCGGAAACCACCAGCGAAGCAGAGCTGCTGGAACTTATCGATACGTTGAATGCCGATAGCGCCATTGACGGTATTCTGGTCCAGCTACCGCTACCAGCGGGCATTGATAATGTCAAAGTCCTTGAACGCATTTCGCCGGACAAAGACGTAGACGGTTTCCACCCGTATAACGTTGGCCGCCTGTGCCAGCGCGCGCCGCGTCTGCGCCCGTGCACCCCTCGTGGCATCGTCACTCTGCTCGAGCGTTACAACATTGATACCTACGGCCTGAACGCGGTGGTCATTGGCGCATCCAACATCGTCGGACGCCCGATGAGCATGGAGCTGCTGCTGGCAGGCTGCACCACCACTGTCACCCACCGTTTTACTAAAAACCTGCGTCATCACGTCGAAAACGCCGACCTGCTGATCGTCGCGGTGGGCAAACCGGGCTTTATTCCGGGCGAGTGGATTAAAGAAGGCGCCATCGTCATTGATGTCGGCATTAATCGCCTGGAAAACGGCAAAGTGGTTGGCGATGTAGTTTATGAAGACGCCGCCGCGCGCGCGTCTTATATCACGCCGGTTCCCGGCGGCGTCGGCCCGATGACCGTTGCTACCCTTATTCAGAACACGCTGCAGGCGTGCGAAGAGTATCACGATGTCCAGGAGGCCTGAGATGGCGAATTTTTCTTTAGGCAAACACCCGCACGTTGAACTGTGTGACCTGCTGAAGCTGGAAGGCTGGAGCGAAAGCGGCGCGCAGGCGAAACTCGCCATTGCCGATGGTCTGGTCAAAGTCGACGGCGCGGTAGAAACCCGCAAACGCTGTAAAATCGTCGCTGGTCAAACGGTCAGTTTCGAAGGTCAGAGCGTTACTGTTACCGAGTAAAAGTACAGGCGCCGTCTCCCGGCGCCTGAAATTTCTCCTCGCCCGACAAATAGCATTTCGTTGACCATTATTGTCAGCGCAAGCACGTTAGTCGTTGGCAGCAATGCCGCAATCTTCTGAATCGCCGCCGCATAGTCAACCCGCCAGGTAACCAGCGCCACCTTTCGCATACGCCTTCTCCCCTCAGATGTTTAGCTTTACGCCAGGGCGGTAATCCATCCATTTGCCCAAAATCAGAATCTGAAGGGCGTGCCTTTACATAACGCACAGGGGATAATGCCAATCATTTTTCGGGATCACGTCATATGCCAACTATCATTACCCACGCCGCCGTGCCTTTATGCCTTGGTGCCGGACTGGGGCTTCGTATTATCCCACCGCGTCTGTTATTGACAGGCGTCGCGCTTGCCATGTTGCCGGACGCAGACGTGCTCTCTTTTAAGCTCGGCGTCGCCTACGGTAACGTCTTTGGTCATCGTGGTTTTACCCATTCACTGCTGTTTGCGTTTATTATCCCGCTGCTTTGCGTATTATTGGCGGGACGATGGTTTCGCGTCGGGCTGGTACGCAGCTGGCTATTTCTGACAACCTCTCTGCTGTCGCATAGCCTGCTGGACTCGATTACCACCGGCGGGAAAGGCGTAGGCTGGCTGTGGCCGTGGCTGGACGAGCGCTTCTTTGCGCCCTGGCAGATGATTAAAGTCGCCCCCTTTGCTTTATCGCGATACGCAACGCCATACGGCTATCAGGTCATTATTTCGGAGCTACAGTGGGTCTGGCTGCCAGGAGTCGTAATGGGTCTATGCCTCTGGATCTACAGAAGCACTGTACAGAATACAAAGGATTGAATATGCGTAAATTTATACTTACCGCCACGCTGGCGCTGTTCACATTTTCTCCCGTCTCTTATGGCGACGAATTATCCGCCAGCGGCTGGTATGCCGCCTCTTCTGCGGCCGTCAGTATCGGCAGCTCTGCGCTGGTCAGCGGGATTATCCTCTCCCCTGTGCTTCTCCCGGTTTCACTGGTTATGACTTCAGTCGAAAAAGATAAAAAGAAGAACACGGCGTTGCTGAAAGCGCAGGATGCCGGCAAAAAAGAGGTGCAGCTTAAGCTCCCGCTAAAAGCCGCTGAAGATGGCAATCTCAAAGCGGGCGATAAAATTACCCTCGAAAAAGCACCTGAGGGAACGGGAGCTTATCTCAAAAAAGAGGGAAAAGTTCTGGCCCATATGGTTAATCAGGAGGATTCCTCCCTCTCCAGCAACCAGCCTTTACCGACAAAATGAAACGATTAATACTCGCCTTATGGCTCAGCGTCGTTTCACTGAGCGCTAAAGCCAATAGCACGGACTGCGCCATCGATGCCCCCTCGCCAGAAACTATCTCGGCGACGATGCATCAGGCACAGCAGCTCAGGCAGGTATTGAACAGCCAACCAGAATCCGTCGTCGTTCTGGTGCGCCAGGGCCAGGATATGTCCAGTAGAAACGTAACCTGGTCACACGCCGGTTATGCCATGCGCCAGCCGGATGATAGCTGGCGGGTTTATCATAATTTAAACACCTGCGGCAGCGCCGAATCATCGCTTTATGTGCAGGGTCTGTATGAATTTCTGGCGGACGATCTGAAAAGCCCGCAGATTGCGATTCTGCGCCCGCGTGCGGAGCTTGTCGCGGCGCTTCAGGCGCTTTTAAACAGCCCCATTAAGCTTAATCTGTTCCATAGCCCCCGCTACAATCTGATCGCGTGGCCCTTTTCCGGCCCCTATCAGAACTCAAACGGCTGGCTGCTGGAGGTTTTCGCCCGCGCCAACGATGGCAATATCTGGTCGCGTGACGACGCCCGCCGCTGGCTTAAACTTCAGGATTATCAACCTTCTGTCGTCAGCGCCAGCGCTATCGAACGATTAGGGGCGAAACTGTTTGCTCCCAACGTTTTCACCGACGATCAGCCAAAAAATCTGTTACGAGAGGGCAAGGTTGGGCTCAACAGCGGGGACAGCGTGATTCGTTTTCTTGCCCGCTACAGTCGGGCAATATCCGATGTGATCATTTGAATTTAGGTGATGCCGTTTGCGTCTGGCAGCCATAATGAAAGGGCTAGCTCTCCTCGTCTTCATCGGGCTGTCGTGAACCTGCGGCGGCATAGACGCTTAACAGGAAAATAAAAAACGCGCTCGCCAGCGAAGCTGCCAGGGCAACACACCACTTACGGTATTGGCTAGCAATATCACGACAGGCAATGGCGTTCTGCGGCGCATCAGCCATCACTATCACACAGACGGTTTTATCCCGCGGTGGTTCCGTGGCGTAGACCTGGGGAAAGCTTCCCAAATCCAGCGCGGTCAAATCACGAATAACATACGATTTATCGTTGAAACGATAGCGGACGCTGGCGACCCAGCCCGGAGAGACACGTCCGCCGCCGGTACCGTGAACATCAATGATATCGGCAGAAAGATACTGCCCATTGCGTTCAAACTCGCTCACACTCCACAGGCGGTACAAACACCAGATAGCCGACAACAATGCCAGCATGATAAGGCATTTTTTCACAACGACATCCCTGTAATACGCGGCGCCCCGGGCCGCCGCGTCTGATTACTTCCGGCGCCAGGTGGTACCCTGCGGGCCATCTTCCAGCACGATGCCCATCTCGTTGAGACGGTCACGCGCGGCATCCGCCGCCGCCCAGTCTTTCGCTTTACGCGCGTCCAGACGCTGCTGGATCAAGGACTCGATTTCAGCCACTTCTCCGTCGTCCGCCTGCGCGCCGCTTTGCAGGAAAGCGTCCGGCTCCTGCTCCAGCAGGCCCAGTACCGATGAGAGCTTACGCATATGCGCCGCCATCGCGTTGGCTGCCGCAGCGTCTTCGCCCTTCAGGCGGTTAACCTCGCGGGCCATATCGAACAGCACCGAGTAAGCTTCCGGGGTGTTGAAATCATCGTCCATCGCTTCAATAAAGCGCGCCTCAAAAGCCTCGCCACCGGCTGGTTCCGCGGTCTTATCGGTTCCGCGCAGCGCAGTGTACAGACGCTCCAGGGCTGAGCGCGCCTGTTTGAGGTTCTCTTCGCTGTAGTTAAGCTGGCTACGATAGTGGCCAGACATCAGGAAGTAGCGAATGGTCTCCGCGTCATAGAACTTCAGTACGTCGCGTACGGTAAAGAAGTTGCCCAGCGATTTGGACATCTTCTCGCGGTCAACCATCACCATCCCGGAGTGCATCCAGTAATTCACGTACTCGCCGTCGTGGGCACAGGTGGATTGAGCAATTTCGTTTTCATGGTGCGGGAACATCAGATCCGAACCGCCGCCGTGAATATCGAAATGGTTGCCCAGCTGCTTGCAGTTCATGGCTGAACACTCAATGTGCCAGCCCGGACGGCCAGCCCCCCACGGAGACGGCCAGCTTGGCTCCCCCTCTTTCGACATCTTCCACAGCACAAAGTCCATCGGGTTACGCTTCACGTCTACGACATCAACGCGAGCGCCAGCCTGCAGCTGATCGAGATCCTGGCGCGACAGCTGGCCATAGTTAGGGTCTGTCGGCACATCAAACATAACGTCGCCGTTGTCGGCAACATACGCGTGGCCTTTGGCGATCAGCTGCTCGGTAATCTCAATGATTTCCGCAATATGGTGAGTGGCTCGCGGCTCCATATCCGGGCGCAGAATGTTCAGCGCGTCGAAATCTTTGTGCATCTCGGCAATCATACGATCCACCAGCGCAACAAAACTTTCACCGTTTTCATTGGCACGTTTGATGATTTTGTCGTCAATATCGGTGATATTGCGCACGTATTTCAGCTTATAGCCGAGAAAACGCAGGTAGCGAGAAACCACGTCGAAGGAGACGAAGGTACGGCCATGGCCAATATGACAGAGGTCGTAAACGGTAATACCACACACGTACATGCCAACTTCCCCGGCATGGATAGGTTTAAACTCTTCTTTTTGGCGCGTCAGTGTATTAAAAATTTTTAACATCGAAGATTCCGTGTAGACGTGTGTGGATATAAGTCGCGTATTCTAACCTTAATTCAACCCCGAAGCAGCACACATTGCAAGGTGATCCAACCCCGCGGTTATGCTATAACACCCCCCTAATATCTCACCCGACTCCGGGTGCGGGCACCACAATCATCGGAACAGGATGCAAAAATGGTTACTTTCCACACCAATCATGGCGATATCGTAATCAAGACGTTTGACGACAAAGCGCCGGAAACAGTTAAAAACTTCCTGGACTACTGTCGTGAAGGCTTCTACAACAACACTATTTTCCACCGTGTTATCAACGGCTTTATGATACAGGGCGGCGGTTTTGAACCGGGCATGAATCAGAAAACCACCAAGTCGCCAATTCAGAACGAAGCAAACAACGGTCTGAAAAACACCCGCGGTACCCTGGCGATGGCCCGTACTCAGGCGCCTCACTCCGCCACCGCGCAGTTCTTCATCAACGTCGCCGATAACGACTTCCTCAACTTTTCCGGCGAAAGCCTGCAGGGTTGGGGCTACTGCGTATTTGCAGAAGTCGTAGAAGGTATGGACGTGGTTGATAAAATTAAAGCGGTATCCACCGGCCGCAGCGGCATGCACCAGGATGTGCCGAAAGAAGATGTTGTGATCAAAAGCGTCACCGTCAGCGAATAATTCGTGGCGACACTTTTTATTGCAGATTTACATCTGCAAACGGAAGAACCGGCGATTACCGCCGGTTTTCTGCGTTTTTTACAGGGTGAAGCCCGCAAGGCGGACGCCCTGTATATCCTCGGCGATCTGTTTGAAGCCTGGATTGGTGATGACGATCCGAACCCGCTGCATCAGCAAATTGCCGCTGCGCTCAAAGCATTAGCCGAATCCGGCGTCCCCTGCTACTTCATCCACGGTAACCGCGATTTTCTCGTCGGTAAGCGCTTTGCCCGCGAAAGCGCGATGACCCTGCTGCCGGAAGAAAAACTTCTCGACCTTTACGGACGCAAAGTGCTGATTATGCACGGCGATACCCTCTGCACCGACGACGCGGGTTACCTGGCGTTTCGCGCGAAGGTTCACACCCCCTGGATCCAGCTCCTGTTTCTGGCCCTGCCGCTGTTTATCCGCCGCCGTATCGCCGCCAAAATGCGTGCCGACAGTAAAGCCGCTAACAGCAGTAAATCGATGGAAATTATGGATGTGAATCCTCAGGCGGTAGTTGACGTCATGGAGAAGCATCGCGTCCAGTGGTTGATTCACGGACACACTCACCGTCCTGCCGTTCATCAACTGGAAGCTAACGGCAAAACCGCTTATCGCGTGGTTCTCGGCGCATGGCATAGCGAAGGCTCCATGGTCAAAGTCACGCCGGAAGAGGTGGAGCTGATTCATTTTCCTTTCTGCTAACCTGCAAGCACTATTCTGAAAAACACCTTCCGGCTGCAGAAACACTGTATTTACTCTTTCCCGCCAGGTTAATTTTCCGCCAAATCACTCTCAAGGAATGAGCATGCAAAAATGGAGTCAGTCCCTGATTTGGGGCATGGTTATCGCCGTCATCGGCCCGATTACCGCCAGCTATTTTGGTCTGGTGCTTATCTACTTCGGCTCGCTGTCCATAATGGGGCTAGCGGTTTTATTATGGGGAATCTATTTTTACGCGATTTATCTGCTCTGTACGCGGCCGCATGATGAGCGCTTTGTGCAAATTTACATGCTGGTGATGAGCATCCTTATGCTGCCCTGGGGACTGGTGCTGGTTTTCACCTTTTTTGCCAGCGCGACCGCAGCCCATAATCAGCGCGTTTCATCAAATGACGAAGAGACAAAAGACGGCTAACCATGCGCACGCAACCGTTTTCCTTGCCGGGAGTTCATGCTATTCTCTGTGCCCTCTAAAGCAGTGTGAAACACACCCACAGGAGTTTTAAGACGCATGTCTTCCCGCAATAATTCGGCGCGTATCGCCATCGTGATGGGGTCCAAAAGCGACTGGGCTACCATGCAGTTTACCGCAGAAATCCTTGATGCCCTGAACGTTCCGTACCATGTCGAAGTGGTCTCCGCACACCGTACGCCCGATAAACTGTTTAGCTTCGCCGAGAGCGCGGAAGAGAACGGTTTTCAGGTGATTATTGCCGGTGCTGGCGGCGCGGCGCATCTGCCGGGCATGATTGCGGCGAAAACGCTGGTGCCGGTTTTAGGCGTGCCGGTGCAGAGTGCGGCGCTGAGCGGCGTTGACAGCCTCTACTCCATCGTCCAGATGCCGCGCGGTATCCCGGTTGGTACGCTGGCCATCGGTAAAGCCGGTGCCGCCAACGCCGCCCTGCTGGCAGCGCAGATCCTCGCCCAGCACGATGCGGAACTGCACCAGCGCCTCAGCGCCTGGCGTCAGGCGCAAACCGATGAAGTGCTGGATAATCCCGATCCGCGGGGTGCGGCATGAAACAGGTTTGCGTTCTCGGTAACGGCCAGCTAGGCCGAATGCTGCGTCAGGCCGGAGAACCTCTGGGCATAGCGGTCTGGCCGGTTGGTCTGGAAGCCGACCCGCAAGCGGTGCCGGTACAGCAAAGCGTGATCACCGCAGAGATTGAACGCTGGCCGGAAACCGCGCTGACCCGCGAGCTGGCGCGTCATGCCGCTTTCGTCAACCGCGACGTTTTCCCGATTATCGCTGACCGACTGACGCAAAAGCAGCTGTTCGATAAACTGGCGCTCGCCACCGCGCCGTGGCAGCTTCTGGCAGATAAAAGCGAGTGGCCAGCGGTATTCGCCCGCCTCGGCGAGCTGGCTATCGTTAAGCGTCGCGTCGGCGGCTACGATGGTCGCGGCCAGTGGCGTTTGCGGGAAAATGAAACCGCGCAGCTGCCGGATGATAACTACGGCGAATGTATCGTCGAGCAGGGGATTAACTTCTCCGGCGAAGTCTCGCTGGTCGGCGCACGCGCTCAGGATGGCACTACGGTCTTCTATCCGCTGACCCGCAATCTGCATCAGGACGGTATTTTACGCGCCAGCGTCGCTTTTCCGCAGGCTAATGCCCGCCAGCAGGCGCAGGCCGAGCAGATGCTGTCGGCAATTATGAGCGAACTTAACTACGTTGGCGTGATGGCGATGGAGTGCTTCGTTACCGCCGATGGATTGCTAATTAATGAACTGGCGCCGCGCGTGCACAACAGCGGTCACTGGACGCAAAACGGCGCGTCAATTAGCCAGTTTGAGCTGCATCTGCGGGCGATTACCGGCCTGCCGCTACCGCCGCCGGTGGTGAACAGCCCGTCGGTGATGATCAACCTTATCGGTACCGATCTCAACTATGACTGGTTGAAGCTGCCGCTGGTGCATCTGCACTGGTACGACAAAGAGGTGCGTCCGGGGCGTAAAGTCGGGCACCTGAACCTGACCGACAGCGATACCGACCGCCTGAGCGCGACGCTGGAAGCGTTGAAGCCGCTGCTGCCGGCGGAATATACCAGCGGTATCTTCTGGGCGCAGGCGCAGCTGGCATAATCCTGTTTCCCGCAATCCCGGCTTGCGGCGCGCTGCGCCTTAGCCGGGCTACCCAACTTGCCAGCCCCACGGATGCTTAAATCCAGCCATCCCTGACGCTATTTAGCGATACACTGTGAAAAATCGATCCAGCATGCCGCCCACCGCGTACAATAGGAAAATAATCGCGTCAAGCGACGCGTCTGGATTGCTTAACGGTTTAAATGATGGAACTAGTATCACAGAATATTCGGCAGATTCTCGCCAGCGATACGCCGCTGATTGACGTGCGCGCCCCGATCGAGTTCAGGCAAAGCGCAATGCCTGCCGCAATCAACCTGCCGCTAATGAATGATGAAGAACGTGCCGCCGTCGGCACCTGCTATAAACGCCAGGGTCCGGAAGCCGCTCTCACGCTGGGCCACCAACTGGTCAGCGGAGAGATTCGCGCCAACCGCCTCGCCGCCTGGAAAGATGCCTGCGCACGTTATCCCGAAGGCTACCTGTGCTGCGCCCGCGGCGGGCAGCGTTCGCATATCGTTCAGCAGTGGTTGCAGGAAGCGGGCGTGGATTACCCGCTAATTCACGGCGGCTATAAAGCGCTGCGTCAGGCGGCCATTCAGCTCACGGAAGAACTGGTGCAGCGCCCGATCGTGCTCATCGGAGGCTGTACCGGAAACGGTAAAACCCAGCTGGTTTGCGCCCGGTCAGACGGTATCGATCTTGAAGGACTCGCCCATCATCGCGGCTCCTCGTTTGGCCGTACCCTGCAGGAACAGTATCAGCAGGCAACGTTTGAAAATCACCTGGTGGTGGCGATGCTCAAAAAGTCAGAGCAACATGCCCGTTGGGTGCTCGAAGATGAGGGGCATATGATCGGCGCGAATCATCTGCCGGAATGTATGCGCCTTCGTATGGCCCAGTCGCCGCTGGCAGTCGTAGAAGATCCATTTGAGATCCGTCTTGAACGGCTGCGTGAAGAGTATTTTACGCGAATGCATCGCGATTTCATTGCGGCCTATGGCGAAGAGCAAGGCTGGCAGGCGTATAGCGAGTATTTGCATCATGGCCTGTTTGCCATCCGCCGCCGTTTGGGATTACAGCGTTTCGCCCAGCTCACCGCCCGGCTTGACGAGGCGCTTGTTGAGCAACAGCGCACCGCCGACACCGAGGCGCATTTCGGCTGGCTGGTTCCCCTGCTGAACGAATATTACGACCCGATGTACCGTTATCAGCTGGGGAAAAAAGCGGAGAAAATTATTTTTCGCGGCAGCTGGCAGGAAGTCGCCGCCTGGCTGGCGCGGTAATTGTATTCCTGGAGCCCCGGCTTGCGGCGTAAGCGCCTTAGCCGGGCTACCGGTCGGCGTGATTTGTAGCCCCGGTAAGCGCAGCGCGACCGGGGAGTTTTGACCGCTTAGAAGTCGTAGCGCAGACGCACCAGGTTCATATCGCCCAGGTTGTCGGTGCTGGAGGTGAAGACGTGTTCGTAATCAACTCGGAAACCATAATCCAGCTGGAAGCTCACGCCGACGCCGTTATCAATTCGCTGGTAGTTACGACCATTCACGTACTGCAGACGGTCGCCCATGAAGTACGGCTGAATAGATTTCACCGCATACTGACCAATCGGGAATTTATAACCGGCAAAGTACTCAATACCCCAGGCATCGCCAGCGAAGTAGTTATGAACATCGGTTTTCTTCGTCGTCAGGAAGTTCTGGTACCAGCCGCCGCCTAAGGAGAAAGTCCAGTTATCCGGCGTCCAGCTCAGCGCGGTACCGACGATATTCTGGTCGTAAGATTTATTGTCTGAGCTGGACGGATTACGCATATCGGCACGGGTATAGTTCCACGCGGTGCCCCAGGTCAGATCCTTCATGATGTGATAATCCGCACCAATCGAGCCGCCACCTTTACGCTTGTAGCGCAGACCGTTGCCCGGCAGGTATTCGCTGTCTTCGAACAGATAAGAAGCATAAAGATCGACATCACCAACGGTTTTCTTATATTTCAGCATACTACGTGAACGATAGGAGCCATCGTAATCACCGTTGATACCGTTGCCCGGGGCCTGGCCTATCATGTCGTAATCCCAGATATCGGTTTTCACCCCGACAACATCGTAATAAACGCTGTTCTGCTGACCGTAGGTTAACGTCCCCCAGGTATCGCTTTTCAGACCGGTATAGAGCATGCGACGGGTGGTGTTGTTCGCACCTTCGGCATAGTGGTTATCCCAGTCAAAGAGCGCCGGAATATTGACGCCCAGCTCGTAGTAGCTAATCCAGCTAATATCATCAAACAGATAGTAGTCGGCTGCAAAGCGAAAACGGGTACCGCCGTCAAAACCGTTGCGTTTGTAGGAGCCTTTATCGCCGTCACCGGACATCATGTTGAACTGAGGACGAATACTCCCGCCAACGGTGAAGTTTAGACGGCTTAACGGGTCGCCCGCCTGCGGATCTTGTTTTAAAAGCGTGATTTCTGCCTGGGATGCGAAAGAAGTTAACGCCAGGGCTGCGCCGATCGTTATCGCCAGCGCTTTTATTTTATGTGCCATACCTTTTCCTTGATTAATAAGCCACCTTATATTTTCCAGTGGAATATTAACTGCGATTGAGTATGCCGTGTTGTCGGTTTTTTAATGTTTCGTGCGGTTAAAAATCAGTGACTTATCATTTTGTGCCGTTAAGATATCAACGGTTATAATTTCATCGCTCTGACATTAAACTGGAGTATCACCGCCCAAGCATTATCCATGGAGGAATTATGTCGAAAAAACTACTACAGCTGCACTTTACCTTTAACGGTCCCTTCGGCAGCGAAATGTCGCGCCAGCTCGTGGAGCTGGCCGAGTCAATCAATCAGGAACCGGGGTTTATCTGGAAGGTCTGGACTGAGAACGAAAAGAACCAGGAAGCGGGTGGAATCTATCTTTTCGAGAATGAAGAAACAGCGCAGGCCTACCTCAACAAGCACACTGCACGCCTGAAGTCTCTGGGTGTGGATGAAGTGATCTGCAAAGTTTTCGACGTGAACGAGCCGCTCACTACGCTGAACCACGGCCATTTGTAATAGCAACTCGCATCCGTAGCCCGAAAAACCCCCGGATTGCGGCTAACGCCTTATCCGGGCTACTTTCCCGCAGAGAGCTGTGAAACGGTAGCCCGGCTAAGCGCAGCGCGAGTCGTGTGCCCCCCCGGATTGCGGCTAACGCCTTATCCGGGCTACTTCCCCGCAGAGAGTGGTGAAACGGTAGCCTGGCTAAGCGCAGCGCGAGTCGTGTGCCCCCCGGATTGCGGCTAACGCCTTATCCGGGCTACTTCCCCGCAGAGAGTGGTGAAACGGTAGCTCGGCTAAGCGCAGCGCGAGCCGGGTGAAAACCCCGGCTCCGGGATACATAACTGAATCTATCCCTGACTAAACTGGCGGAACAGCGCCTTCCCTTTCAGCAGACGCAGCCCCAGCCAGCCGCCGCACAGCGACAGCAGTATCGCCCCGCTAAGCGGCAGCATCAGCCACAGTCGCCAGTCCGCAGACCACGGGAAATCAAAGATTTTAGTTTGCAACAGCGCCAGCGCCACCTCTGCGCCGATCGCCGCCACCACGCCGGAAACCACGCCCAGCAGAGCGAACTCCGCCCACAGCGTGGTGCGCAGCAGAGACTTTCCTGCTCCCAGCGTGCGCCAGACCACCAGTTCCTGATAGCGCTGACGCATCCCGACCTGCACCTGCGCCAGCAGCAGTAAAACGCCGCAGGCGGTGACCAGAATCACCATCACCTCAAGCGCGCGGCTTACCTGGGTCAGCACCTGGCCTATCTGCTGCAAAATCGCACCAATATCCAGCAGGCTGACGGTCGGAAATTCACGATTGAGCTGCGTTAGCATCGTGTTGCCGTTATCCCAGCGAAAGCTGGTGAGCCAGCTTTGCGGCTGCCCGTCTAGCGCTCCCTGCGGGAAGATAAAGAAGAAGTTCGGCCGCAGGCTCTCCCAGTCGACTTTACGCACGCTGGACACCCTGGCGCTAAAGTCCTGAGTATCTCCGGTAAAGGTCACGCTATCGCCGAGCCTCACGCCCAGACGCTGCGCCAGCCCCTCTTCAATTGACACCTCACCCGTTTTTGGCGGCCAGCTTCCGGCCATCAGCGGGTTATGATCCGGACGCTCGCTGCTCCAGGTGAGGTTAAGCTCCCGGTTCAGGGCTTCATCTTTATTGCCCTCCGTTGCCTGGCCGTTAATTTGCGTCAGGCGCGCGCACACGATCGGATAGAACTCGGTGGCGCGGGTCTGATGTTCGGCGAGGAAGGTTTTCACCGGCACCACCTGCTCCGGCGCGATGTTGAGCAGAAAATAGTTAGGACTTTCCGGCGGCAGCTGTTGCTGCCAGCGGTCAAGCAGATCGCCGCGCAGTACCAGCAGCAGGGCCAACAGCATAAACGACAGCGAAAAGGCTGCCAGCTGGCTCAGGGTCGACCACGGCTGACGCAGCAGACGATTCACCGCCAGGCGCAGCGGCAGCGCTTTTAACGTCACACGTTTCAGTAACCACAGAACGCACCATCCCGCCAGACCGCACAGCAGCGCCAGCACCACGGTTCCTGCCAGCACCGCCCACAATAAAGGGCTACCGCCCATCAGCAGCGCCAACAGCCCTATAACCACCGCGCATACCAGCGGAAGGTAAAACTTCAGCGGCCAGACGTTCGCGACGACATCCTGACGCAGCACCCGCAGCGGCAGCGTCGCCAGCAGCAGACGATAGGGACGCAGCCCGACCAGCAGAGAGATCACCAGCACCGCGCCGATTGCCCATAGCCACGGCCAGCCGCTCGCCGCGGGAAGCGCCGCCGGGAGCACCGGCTTAAGCATCACCAGCAGAATACTCTCCAGCCCGACGCCCATCGCTCCGCCTGCAATCACCGCCAGCGTCAGCAGCATTAGCCACTGGCCGACAATCAGTTTACGCAGCTGCGCCCGCCCGGCACCGAGCGTTTTAAGGATCGCCACCAGATCGTAACGACTGCGGCAGTAGTGACTCATCGCCACCGCTACCGCGGCGACCGCCAGCAATAGTGTTAACAGCGCCGACAGCAGCAAAAACTGCTGCGAGCGTTCCAGCGATTTGCCCAGCGCGCTGCCGTCCTGCTCCAGGCCTATCCAGCGATGTTCTGGACCCAGCTTCGGCAGCAGCCACTTCTCATAGTCCGCCAGCTGCTGCGGGGTTCCGGCAAACTTATAGCGCCAGGAGACGCGGCTGCCGGGCTGTACCGCACCGGTTTTCGCCACGTCGGCGGTATTCATCATTAACCGCGGCGCCATCTGGAAGGGATTAAAACCGGCATCCGGCTCCTGAATCACCTCTCCGGCGATACGCAGAGTGGCATCGCCCACGTCGATGCTATCGCCGGTTTTCAGATTCAGCAGCGCCATTAATCGCGGCGCCAGCAGCACGGTGCCGGCGTGCGGCTTCAGCCCCGGCGGCTGGGTTTGCAGTTGACCATACAGCGGATAGGTATCGTCAACCGCTTTCACGTCCGCCAGCTGCGGCGTATCGCCGGAAAAGGTCATGGTGGCGAAGCCCAGCTGTTCGCCGACAGTTAAGCCAAGACGGCGCGCTTCGTCAATCCATGCGCCAGGGACTTCGCGCGAGCTGCGCAGCGTACGGTCTCCGGCCATAAATTCCCGGCTCTGCTGGCTAAGGCCTTTCTCCATACGATCGCTTATCGAGCCCAGCGCCAGCACGCAGGCCACCGCCAGGCTCAACGCCAGCCAGACGATCAGCAGCGACGGCGAGCGCCATTCGCGCCAGAACCAGCGGGCAATCATGCTTCCTCCCGCAGCTGGCCATCAACCAGACGCAGCCGTCGGTCGCAGCGCGCCGCCAGCAGCGGATCGTGGGTTACCAGGATCAGCGTGGTGCCGTGCTCGCGGTTAAGTGAAAACAGCAGATCGGCAATTTTATCTCCGGTATGACGATCGAGGTTACCGGTCGGTTCATCGGCAAACAGCAGCTCCGGGCGGCCGTTAAACGCGCGCGCCAGCGCGACCCGCTGCTGCTCGCCGCCGGAAAGCTGCACCGGCAGATGGTGCAGGCGTTTGCCCAGCCCCAGTTGCTCCAGCAGTGCGCGGGCGCTGCCGCGGCTCTGGCTGTCGCTTTCGCCGCGCAGCAGCGCCGGAAGCTCAACGTTTTCCAGCGCATTGAGGGTTGGTATCAGCATAAAAGATTGAAAAACAAAGCCGATGTGCTTAGCCCGCAGCTTCGCCCGCGCCTCCTCGTCCATCTGATGTAGCGGCTGCCCGAGCAGAGATACTTCCCCACTGCTGCCGTCATCCAGCCCGGCGAGAATTGCCAGCAGCGTCGATTTCCCCGAACCCGACTCGCCAATCAGGGCAATGGTCTGCCCTTGTTTGACAACCAGCTCAACTCCGGTAAGGATGGAAAGCTGATGCTCACCCTGACCGACGGATTTCTTAAGATGATGAACTTCAAGTATGTTTTCCGCTGGCATTTGCCTTTCCTGTTTCTGGTACTGTTTACCTGCCGCGCAATGGCGGCCGACACGCTGTTGGTTCTCGGCGACAGTCTGAGCGCCGGGTATCGAATGGCGGGCAATACCGCCTGGCCTGCGCTGCTTAACGATAAGTGGCAGGCAACAACGCCGGTAGTTAACGCCAGCATCAGCGGCGACACCTCGCAGCAGGGGCTGGCAAGGCTTCCGGCGCTGCTTCAGCAGCATCAGCCGCGCTGGGTGCTGGTTGAGCTGGGTGGCAACGACGGGCTGCGCGGTTTCCCGCCGCAGCAGACGGAACAAACCCTGCGAACCATTATTGAGAGTATCAAAGCGGCGAACGCCCAGCCTTTGCTGATGCAAATTCGCCTGCCTGCCAACTATGGCCGTCGTTATAATGAAGCCTTTAGCGCAATTTATCCGGCACTGGCCAAAGAGTTTGATATTCCTCTGCTGCCCTTTTTTATGGAAGAGGTTTATCTGAAACCACAGTGGATGCAGGACGATGGAATTCACCCTAATCGCGACGCCCAGCCGTTTATCGCCGACTGGATGGCGACGCGTTTGGCACCCTTAGTTAATCATGACTCCTGATATCCGGGAGTCATTTGCAGGTAAAGTTATGCAAAAATCGGTTTTAGTTACAGGAAGTTCCAGCGGTATTGGTCTTGAAAGCGCGCTTGATTTAAAGCGCCAGGGCTTTAACGTGCTGGCCGCCTGCCGCAAAGCGGAAGATGTCGCGCGGATGCAGGAGCTGGGGCTGACCGGTGTTTTACTGGACCTTGACGATCCGCAGAGCGTTGAACGCGCCGCCGCCGAGGTGATTGCGCTGACCGGCAACCGCCTGTATGGCCTGTTTAATAACGCAGGCTACGGCGTCTACGGCCCGCTGCCGACCATCAGTCGCCAGCAGATGGAGCAGCAGTTTTCCGCCAACTTTTTCGGTGCCCATCAGCTAACAATGCTGTTGCTTCCGGCGATGGAGCCGCACGGCGAAGGGCGTATCGTGATGACCTCATCGGTGATGGGGATTATCTCCAGCCCCGGCCGCGGCGCCTATGCCGCCAGTAAATACGCGCTGGAGGCCTGGTCCGACGCGCTACGCATGGAGCTACGCCACAGCGGTATTAAGGTCAGCCTGATTGAGCCTGGCCCAATCCGCACCCGGTTTACCAATAACGTCAACCAGACCCAGGCCGACAAACCGGTGGAAAATCCCGGCATCGCCGCCCGTTTTACCTTAGGGCCGGAAGCGGTGGTGGAAAAAGTGCGCCATGCTTTTGTCAGCGACAAACCGAAATTGCGCTATCCGGTGACCCTGGTGACGCATGCGGTAGCCCTGCTGAAACGTCTGCTGCCGGCTCGCGCGATGGACAAAATTATCCAGGGCTAAGTTGAAGCGCCTGGCGCTGCCCCCATATATCCATATACATAAAATCATTCAAGATGCATCAAGGCGGCAAGTCCGGGAATCCCCGGGAGCTTACTCAAGTAAGTGCCTGGGGTGAGAAGACGTAGCCAACAAAGAGGCAGTTTGAAGGATGACGAGTATCAGTATCGACTAAAGAGACCCGCTCATGTCCGCACAGAATATTGTCAATATTACCGAAGCTAACCTGCACCAGACGTTGCAGCAATCCACAACAACGCCGGTGCTGTTCTATTTCTGGTCCGCACGCAGCCAACATTGCGAGCAATTGACGCCGGTGCTGGAGAGCCTGGCCGCGCAGTACAATGGTCTGTTTATCCTCGCTAAAGTTGACTGCGATGCCGAGCAGATGCTGGCTTCACAGTTCGGGCTGCGCGCTATTCCTACGGTTTATCTGTTCCAGAACGGTCAGCCGGTGGACGGCTTTGAAGGCCCGCAGCCGGAAGAAGCGGTTCGCGCGCTGCTGGATAAATTTCTGCCGCGCGAAGAAGAGCTGAAAGCGCAGCAGGCGCAGACGCTGATGCAGGAAGAAAAATATGCTGAAGCGCTGCCGCTGCTAAAAGACGCCTGGCAGCTGTCAAACCAGGAGAGCCAGATTGGCCTGCTGCTGGCGGAAACGCTGATTGCTCTGCACCGTTCCGATGAAGCGGAAACCGTGCTGCAGACCGTACCGTTGCAGGATCAGGATACCCGTTATCAGGGGCTGGTGGCGCAGATCGAGCTGCTGAAAAAAGCTGCCGACACACCGGAAATTCAGCAGCTGCAGCAGCAGGTAGAGCAAAATCCGGAAGATGCGGCGCTGGCCTCCCAGCTGGCACTGCAGCTGCATCAGGTTGGGCGTAACGAAGAGGCTCTGGCGCTGCTGTTCAGCCATTTGCAAAAAGATTTAGGCGCCGGAAACGGCGAAGTGCGCAAGATGCTTCAGGAGATCCTCTCCGCGCTCGGCACCGGCGACGCGCTGGCCGCGAAGTATCGCCGTCAGCTCTATTCTCTGCTTTATTAATCGCAAAAAGCCCGGCTCGCGCTGCGCTTAGCCGGGCTACTGGTTCACCCCGGTAGTCCGGACAAGCGCGTTCAGCGCCGTCTCCGGGGAAAGCTTACGAACGCTTTTTCAAATGCGTTACTACCAGCTGATGGCGAGCGTTAAAGAACTTCAGATAAGTCAGATACCCGGCAATAATGGTTGACAGGCTGGCGGTCGACAGCAGCATGAAGGTGACCATAATCTGATACTTAATCGCTTTTACCGGATCAATTCCGGCGAAAATCAGCCCCGACATCATTCCCGGCAGGCTCACCAGCCCGACCGTTTTCGCCGAATCCACCGTCGGGATCAGCGCGGCGCGGATGCTGTCGCGAATGAGGCCTGCGGAAGCCATCTTGGGCGTCGCTCCAAGGCTCAATTTCTCCTGAATCTGCTGCTGTTCGCTGTTAAAACGCTGCCCCATATTGTTGTAGCACAGTCCTACCGCCACCATCGCGTTGCCGGCTACCATCCCGGCAATCGGGATCACCTGCATCGGCACAAAGGCAATTGAACCGGAAAAAACCAGCACCGCCAGCGTTAACCCGGCGCCGGTGGTAATGGCGATAAACGAGGAGACAAAAGCTTTATCGATATATTTGCTGCGCTTTTTCGCATTCCACGCCGCGTTAAAACAGATAAACAGCACCATCAGCAGCGTCAACACCGCATGATTAACGTTGAAGATATATTTCAACACGTAGCCGACGATAACCAGCTGCACAATCGCCCGGCAAATACTCCAGATAATATCTTTTTCCAGCGCCAGCTTTTCCCGATAGCTCACCACAATCGCCACCAGTACCAGCACCATGGATAACGCCAGCGACTCGTTGGTAATATTATGCCCGTTCATTTTTCACCTCCTGCGCTTTCCCGCCTGCAGGCTGGAGCGTAATCACTTCATCCGCATGAGCAATTTCATTTTGATCGTGAGTTACCCACAGAACGGCCATGTTTTTTTCGCTGGCATAGCGATGAATAATCTCGTTCACATTGTTTTTATTGCTCTCGTCCAGCGCGCTGGTAATTTCATCCAGCAGCAGGATCTGCGGTAAAAATTGCAGATTGCGAATCAACGAAACGCGCTGCTTTTCCCCACCCGAAAGCTCATTGATGGACTTTTCCAGCGTATTTTCCGCCAGCCCGAAGCGCTGCAAATCGGCAACCAGCGCTTTAGGATCCGGCTGTTGATTACGGATCTGCCATGGAAAAACCAGATTGTCATACACCGAATCGCCGAACAGCACCGGGGTTTGCGCACAGTACGAAACCTGCTGACGATAGCTCTCCGGCGACAACGTATTAATGTCTTTCCCTGCGAAGAAAATCGCCCCTGAGGTTGGGCTAAGAAGTGAAGCAATAATTTTTAATAAGGTGCTTTTCCCACAGCCGGAAGGGCCGGTAATGAGCTTAAACTCCCCTGCCCTGAGCTGAAAATTAATCTCATTAAGGATAATCACATCGTCAGCCTGGAACCCCACGTTCTCAAGCCGCAAAATAGCGTTACTTTCGGTCATTATTATTCCCAGTTTTTCAACAACACATCTAGTTTACTCCAGTTTCCTTTCGCCATGATGCGCAGAAAGATATACTCAGGTTAAACGCGCGGCACTTTTCGCGCCTCAACAGGCAACAAGACAGGAGGTTTTTGATGCTGATTTTTATCCCCATCATTATTTTCGTCGCGCTGGTTATCGTCGGCGCGTCGGTAAAAATCGTCCCCCAAGGCTACCAGTGGACGGTAGAACGCTTTGGGCGTTATACGCAAACGCTGCAGCCGGGTATGAGCCTGGTGGTGCCGTTTATGGATCGTGTCGGGCGCAAAATCAATATGATGGAGCAGGTGCTCGATATTCCTTCGCAGGAAGTTATTTCGCGCGATAACGCCAACGTCACCATTGATGCCGTGTGCTTTATTCAGGTCATTGACGCGCCGAAAGCTGCCTATGAGGTCAGCAACCTTGAGCTGGCGATTATCAACCTGACCATGACCAATATTCGTACCGTGCTCGGCTCCATGGAGCTGGACGAAATGCTCTCCCAGCGTGACAGCATCAATACCCGCCTGCTGCATATCGTCGATGAAGCGACTAACCCGTGGGGCATCAAAATTACCCGCGTCGAGATCCGCGACGTACGCCCGCCCGCGGAACTGATCGCCTCAATGAACGCCCAGATGAAAGCTGAACGAACCAAGCGTGCCTATATACTTGAAGCTGAAGGGGTGCGTCAGGCGGAAATTCTCAAAGCCGAAGGCGAGAAACAGTCGCAAATCCTCAAGGCCGAAGGCGAACGTCAGTCGGCGTTTTTACAGGCAGAAGCCCGCGAACGTTCTGCGGAAGCAGAGGCGCGCGCCACGCAAATGGTGTCATCCGCTATCGCTTCCGGCGATATTCAGGCCATCAACTACTTTGTGGCGCAGAAATATACCGACGCGCTGCAGCAAATTGGCGCGGCGAACAACAGTAAAGTGGTGCTGATGCCGCTGGATGCCAGCAGCCTGATGGGATCCATTGCCGGGATCAGCGAACTGATTAAAGAAGGCGCCGGCGACCGGAAAAAATCATGATCGCGTTAATTCTCGCCCATCCGCATATTTTCTGGCTCAGCCTCGGCGGGCTACTGCTGGCGGCGGAAATGCTCGGCGGCAATGGATATCTGCTGTGGAGCGGTATCGCTGGCGTAGTCACCGGGTTATTAACCTGGCTGCTGCCGTTTAGCTGGGAGTGGCAGGGTACCCTGTTCGCCGTGCTAACCCTGCTGGCGGCCTGGCTGTGGTCGCGCTGGCTGCGTAATCGGGTGAAACGCCAGAAGCCGGCGGACGCTCAGCTTAATCAGCGCGGCCAACAGCTGCTTGGCCGCCGTTTTACGCTGGAAACGGCCCTGGTTAACGGCCGCGGACACGTCCGCGTGGGCGACAGTTCATGGCCGGTCATTGCCGATGACGACCTCGCGGCGGGCAGCAAGGTTGAAGTGGTCGCCATCGAAGGCATAACCCTACATATAAGAGTCGTATCACGATAATCACGCCACAGGACATCCGTCATGGTCAGGAAGACAACGTTTACCCTTTCGCTCTGCGCCCTGCTCGCGGCAGTCACTCAGGCATATGCTTCTTCTGATATCGAAGATTGCTCGTGGAGCGACGAGCTATGTCTGTTAAAAGGCGACCCAATCCTCACCCCTGAAAACGATTCTCGCGATAATCTGCTGCGCCTGCTGAGCGAAGCGAAATCTTTCGTCCTTCCCGTTCAGGCCATTCCCGCTGATGTCAGCCGTACCCGCGATGTTTACTTCGCTTATCATCCTGAGTGGGATAGCGCGCCGCCGCCTCCCGAGCCGCCTGCGCAAAGCGAAGATGAAACCTTTACCCGACAAATGGCGGCGCTGAATATCGATCTCGCACAGGTGATGCCAGCCGACTCGGCTGAACGGCTGGGAACATCCGACTATGAACTGGAAAACCGCTTTGTCAGCAACACCCTGGCCGCCGTCAGCCAGTTCAACGCCGCCCTGCTGGCCGCCCCCTCTGTGACTCCACAGCAGCGTCATGACCTGGCGCTGGCGCGGCTGAAACTGTTTTATGGCGCCAATATCACCGCAGTCGCTGATATCCTCAATAGCTTCCCGGCAGATACGGACGCCGACTTATTCGCTTATTACCTTTCCGGCATCGCCCACTTCTATGGCGGCAATTACACCGCCGCGACCCAGGCTTTCACCCTGTTGCTGGAAAGTCAGCAGCCCTGGCTGACCGAGACCGCGCAATATATGCTGATGCGCACGGCGCTCAACAAGAGTAGCCAGAACAGCATTGGGCAGTACGGCGATTTTGATATCGCGCGCATCAATCGTGATGATGCCGCACAAGCGCAAAAAGAAGCACAAGTCTATTTGCAACGCTGGCCCGAAGGGCTTTACGCCGACTCCGCGCGCAACATGTTGCGCCGCATTAACTGGTATCTGCAGGCGTGGCCGCAGCTGGCCGGACTCTATGAGCAGGCCTTCCGGCAGGCTGCCGACGCCGGGGAACTGCGTAGGCTGGTAAGTGAATATGATAATGTCTTCGGCATGCCGTTCTATGAGCAGCCCGTTCTGGCAGCGTTCCCGGACGCACCGCAGGTCAGCTATGTCGAACTTCTCCGCGCCCTGCGCCTGAACGCTGACAAGAAGCCGACCTTAACCCAGGCGCAGCTTGACGCCAGCAAAGCGGCGTTTGAGAAGAGCGGAAATCTGCCGCTGTGGCGCGACCTACAGCTGCAGCTGTGGAGCGCGACGGGCAACAATGCCGCCATCCTGCAGGCTGTCACGCCGGCGAAAACGCTGCCGGCGAAGGATATTCTCGCCTTCAGCGAACAGGTCCTCTACGGCGAAGCGCTGATGGGACAAAAGCAGTGGCCCGCGGCGCGCGATTTTTGGCAGCAGCTGCTACGGCTTAGCCAAAACCCCGAGCAACAGCAGTATATCCAGGCAAAACTGGCGGCAACGCTGGTCTACAGCGGTAACCCGGCGGCTATTTTTGCCGCCGATAGCCCGGTAACCAATCTACGCTTTCGCTCCCGAGTGCTGAAAACCCAGGCCTCGCCTGAACTGCTACGCCAGCAGGCTGCCCAGGGTCCCAACAATGAAGAACGTACTATCGCTCTGCATACGCTGCTGGTGCGGGATCTCACGGAAAGTCGTTTCAGCGACTGGCTGAACGACAAAAAGCTCGCCACCGCCATTACCCAGCCGGTAGTCAGCGAGGCCTTTAACGACGTCAACCTTAGCAGCTTCGACTGGAACGGCGAGGCGACCGAAGATGGTTATGCCTGCCGCAGCCTGGATGACACCGTCACCGTGCTCAGTAAAAACGCCGACGATGCCCATGCGCTTAACTGCCTGGGCGAGTTCTTTCGCACCACGCAGACGCATGTTGATCTGTGGAAAGACCAGTCCGGCAACGATAGGCTCGAGGCCGCCATCAACCGCCAGCAGCCTCTGGGACAGTACGATCGCCAAAGCTATTACCAGCAGATTATCACCTCGCCGAAAGCGGAGCCGGAAGATAAAAGCTATGCGCTCTATCGGGCGATTCTCTGTTATGCCCCCTCCGGTAGCAACGAATGCGGCGGCGAAGATGTCGAAAAACTGCAGCGTAAGGGCTGGTTCACGCAGTTGAAAACGCAGTATCCGGGAAGCCCGTGGGCACAAAAACTCAAATATTACTGGTAATCGCGCTGCTGTCCGGGCCGGCGCTGGCGGCGGAGCGCGTTGATGCGCGCCAGCATTCTGCCTTCTGGCTGTGGTCCGGGGTGAAAGCCAGCAACGATCTGCAGAGCGCGCAGACGGTGTATCTGCATCAGGGCGAGGTGCTGACACGTGCGGGCGAGGTAATATTCCAGCGCCTCGGCCTGCCGGTCAGCCGCCTGACGTTTCCCACAATCTGGCTTACCGTCCGGTTTACCACACTTGATGTGCCGCAGACGATTGTGCCGCGGATCTTACGCCTGATGCAGCGCTGGCGGGCGGCTGGCAATCAGGTGGTGGGTCTGCAGGTTGATTTTGACGCAGCCACATATCAGCTCGCCGACTACGCCCGATTTTTGCAACAGCTACGCCAGCAGCTGCCGCCTGAGTTCGCCCTGGGGGTAACCGGCCTGCTGGACTGGGCCAAAACCGGCGATATCGCCACACTGAACGCGCTTGCGGTTGATGAACTGGTGGTGCAAAGCTATCAAGGACGCCACACGGTGGCGAATTATCAGGACTATCTCCCCGCGCTCAGCCGGCTGCGTATCCCGTTCAAACTCGGGTTGGTACAAAACGGCAGTCGCGATCGGCAGGCGGAAATGCAGTTGAATGACTCCCCCTACTACCGCGGCACGGTGGTCTTTATGCTCAACCCGGCGCGGCGTTAAGCCTGCGCCTTACGGTGACAGCAGCCCGAGAGATTATCGATTATCGGGCAATCCGCGCTGTCATCGCCCGGGCAGGAATCCGCCAGCGCCAGCAGCTGCGAACGCATGCTTTGTAATTCGGCGATATGGCGTTCAATTTCCGCCACTTTTTCCAGCGTCCGGCGTTTCACGTCGGCGCTGTGCCGCGACGGATCGTTGAACAGGAATATCAGCTCGCGACACTCTTCCAGATTAAACCCTACCTGACGCGCCTGGCGCAGCAGGGTCAGTTCATCCAGATGCTGCTGGCTGTAGGTACGGTAGCCATTTTCACTACGCAGCGGCGGCGTCACCAGCCCCTTCTCCTCGTAAAAACGAATTGTTTTACTGGTTAAGCCGGTTTTTTTCGCCACATCGCTAATATTCATGTTTCCCCCTTGACCTTCCCCTTGCTGGAAGGTTTAACCTTGCTAATACTCGATGAAAGAGTGTGTTCGGTCAATCATTAGCCGGAAATTATTCAGGAGTTATTTATGTCTAACACTATCGACCTCGCGCTTGATGGCCTCTCATGCGGCCACTGCGTTAAACGGGTAAAAGAGAGTCTGGAACAACGTCCCGACGTTGAGCAGGCGGAAGTGACCATCACCGAAGCCCACGTAACGGGCAGCGCCAGCGCGGAAGCGCTGATTGAGACCATTAAACAGGCCGGATACGGCGCGGAGCTCAGCCACCCAAAGGCTAAACCGCTGGCAGAATCATCAATCCCGTCGGAAGCACTGACAGCGGCCACTTCTGAGCTTCCGGCAGCCCATGACCAGGATGACAGCCAGCAGCTGTTAATCAACGGCATGAGCTGCGCCAGCTGTGTTTCCCGGGTACAAAACGCGCTTGCGGCGGTACCGGGGGTCTCGCAGGCGCGGGTCAACCTGGCGGAACGCACTGCGCTGGTTATGGGCAGCGCGTCCGCCGCAGAATTAGTCCAGGCGGTAGAGAAAGCAGGCTACGGCGCAGAGGCCATTGAAGACGATCTTAAACGCCGTGAGCGCCAGCAGGAAACCGCCGTCGCCACCATGAAACGCTTCCGCTGGCAGGCTATCGTCGCCCTGCTGGTCGGGATCCCGGTGATGGGCTGGGGGATGATCGGCGACAATATGATGGTCAGCGATGACAATCGTTCGCTATGGCTGGTTATCGGCTTTATCACTTTGGCGGTAATGGTATTTGCCGGCGGACACTTCTACCGCAGCGCGTGGAAAAGCCTGAAAAACGGCACCGCGACCATGGACACGCTGGTGGCGCTGGGTACCGGCGTCGCCTGGCTTTATTCGATGAGCGTCAACCTGTGGCCGCAGTGGTTCCCGATGGAAGCCCGCCACCTCTATTATGAAGCCAGCGCAATGATTATTGGCCTGATTAACCTCGGTCATATGCTGGAAGCCCGCGCGCGCCAGCGTTCTTCCAAAGCGCTGGAAAAACTGCTCGATTTAACTCCGCCGACGGCGAAGGTGGTCACCGACGAAGGCGAAAAAGATGTTCCGCTGGCGGAGGTGCAGGCAGGAATGACCCTGCGCCTGACCACCGGCGATCGCGTTCCGGTCGATGGCGTGATTAGCCAGGGCGAGGCCTGGTTTGATGAGGCAATGCTCACCGGTGAACCGGTACCGCAGCAAAAAGGCGACGGCGACACCGTTCACGGCGGAACCGTGGTGCAGGACGGCAGCGTGCTGTTTACCGCCAGCGCCGTCGGCAGCCAGACAACCCTGGCGCGCATCATCCGTATGGTGCGCCAGGCACAAAGCAGCAAACCGGAAATTGGCCAACTGGCAGATAAAATCTCCGCCGTGTTCGTCCCGGCGGTGGTAGCGATTGCGCTGTTCAGCGCCGCGATCTGGTACTTTTTCGGCCCGGCGCCGCAAATCGTTTATACCCTGGTGATCGCCACCACGGTGCTGATTATCGCCTGTCCGTGCGCCCTGGGGCTGGCAACGCCGATGTCAATTATCTCCGGCGTCGGCCGGGCGGCGGAGTACGGCGTGTTGGTTCGCGATGCCGACGCGCTGCAGCGTGCCAGTACGCTCGATACGCTGGTCTTTGATAAAACCGGTACCCTGACCGAGGGGAAACCGCAGGTAGTGGCGATAAAAACCTTTGCCGCTCTGGATGAAACTGCCGTTCTGCGTCTGGCGGCATCACTGGAGCAAGGCTCCAGCCACCCGCTGGCGCGGGCAATCCTTGATAAAGCCGCTAACGACCGGCTGCCGACGATAAGTCACTTCCGCACCCTGCGCGGGCTGGGCGTCAGCGGTGAAGCCGAAGGCCACCGTCTGCTGCTCGGCAACCAGGCGCTGCTTAACGAGAACAATGTTGCGACGGCTGAAATTGAAAGCGAAATGGCCTCCCAGGCATCAAAAGGCGCGACGCCGGTACTGCTGGCGGTAGATGGTCAGGCGGCGGCGCTGTTCGCCATTCGCGATCCGCTGCGGGAAGATAGCGTAGCAGCGTTAGCCAGGCTGCATCGTCAGGGCTATCGTCTGGTCATGCTGACCGGGGATAACCCGACCACCGCCAACGCTATCGCTAAAGAGGCGGGCATTGATGAGGTGATTGCCGGGGTTCTGCCGGACGGTAAAGCCGACGCCATTAAGCGTCTGCAAAGCCAGGGGCATCAAGTGGCGATGGTCGGCGACGGTATCAACGATGCGCCTGCGCTGGCGCAGGCCGATGTGGGAATTGCCATGGGCGGCGGCAGCGATGTTGCCATTGAGACAGCGGCTATCACCCTGATGCGCCACAGCCTTAACGGCGTTGCCGATGCGCTGGAAATCTCGAAGGCGACGCTGCGCAATATGAAGCAGAACCTGCTGGGCGCGTTTGTTTATAACTCGCTGGGCATTCCGATTGCCGCCGGGATTCTGTGGCCGCTGACCGGAACGCTGCTTAACCCGGTGGTAGCGGGCGCCGCAATGGCGTTATCTTCGATTACCGTCGTCAGCAACGCCAACCGTCTGCTGCGCTTTAAGCCGAAAGAGTAGATGTTGTATCCCATACGCGCTAGCATGAAGCCTTCACTTCATGGAGCACGTATGGGCCTGTTAAACCGAATAAAAACGCTGTGGCAAGCCGCCGTCGGCTCGTCTTATTCCTGGCCCGCGCTGGATATAGCCCTCCCCGGCGAGCGTTATCTGCATCTGGTCGGCAGTATTCATATGGGCACCCGCGATATGTCTCCGCCGCCCGCCAGGCTATTAAAAAAGATCCGTCAGGCCGATGCGCTGATCGTTGAGGCGGATATTACCGGCAACGAAACACCGTTCAGTAATCTCCCCTCTTATCCGCCGCTGGTGGAACGCCTGAGTACATCCCTGCTTACTGAGCTGGAAGAGCGTGCTGGGGAAATGGGCCTGTCTATCGCGCTGTTCGATAGTCAACCGCTATGGCAGGTGGCGATGGTATTGCAGGCCACTCAGGCGCAACAGCTGGGGCTCAGGGCGGATTACGGTATTGATTATCAGCTGCTGATGGCGGCGCGGGCGAGCAATATTCGGGTGATGGAGCTGGAGGGCGCAGACAGCCAGATTGCCCTGCTACGGGATCTGCCCGACGGCGGTATGGCGCTGCTGGAGGATACGTTGACCCACTGGCGTACGAATGCGCGTCTGCTGCAGGTGATGATCGGCTGGTGGCTGGAGCAGCCTCCGTCAAAAGGTGCAACCGCTCTGCCCACCACTTTTAGCCAGTCGCTGTATGATGTGCTGATGCACCAGCGCAACCTCGCCTGGCGAGAAGCGCTGTTGGCGCTGCCGCCGGGGCGCTACGTGGTTGCCGTAGGGGCGCTACATTTATACGGGGAAGGAAACCTGCCGGACATGCTGAAGTAAAAAAATGGCCAATATTGCTATTGGCCCGTCAAAGAGGAATTTCATCATTATTATTATTCCGAAGTTCGCGCCCCGGATCGTCTGATTGTCGCTCAAAGTGACCATCACTGCCAATACTATTGCGCAAGATGATACTATTTTTTAGACAACCGTCGGGCGTATGCTTATGTCACATAAAATCGGTTGGTAAGAAGGATAACGATGACTCCCGCCGTAAAATTACTCGAAAAAAACAAAATCACGTTTAAGATCCACAGCTACGATCACGATCCGAACGAAACCAATTTTGGCGATGAGGTAGTGCGGAAACTGGGCTTAAACGCAGACCAGGTCTATAAAACGCTGCTGGTCGCCGTGAACGGCGACATGAAGCATCTGGCGGTTGCGGTCACTCCGGTTGCGACTCAGCTGGATTTGAAAAAGGTGGCTAAGGCCTTAGGCGCGAAGAAGGTGGATATGGCCGACCCAATGGTCGCACAGCGGGTCACCGGTTATCTGGTAGGCGGTATCAGCCCTCTCGGGCAGAAAAAACGCCTGCCAACGGTGATTGACGCTCCGGCCCAGGATTTTGCCACCATTTATATTTCCGGCGGTAAACGCGGGCTCGATATTGAACTGGCGGCCAGCGATCTGGCGAAGCTCCTTGAGGCAAAATTCGCCGATATCGCGCGACGCGATTAATGCCCGGGTATTCATCAGAGAACAATCCCGGAGGCGGCGCTTAACGCGCCTTATCCGGGCTACAAAACCCCAAAACGCTCAGACCCGTAGCCCCGGTAAGCGTCAGCGCCACCGGGGAAGAGCTTAAACGTTACTGCCAGCTAACCTCGCCTTTTGGTTCAAAGGCTGCGGCATCCAGCGGTGAGTTTTTCTGGATATACTCTTTCAGCACTTCGGCATCGATAAAACCGGTATTCACATAGCCGGGTTTGGTATCAATATGCGGATAGCCGTCGCCGCCGCTGGCGTTAAAGCTCAGCGTCGCCATCCGGTACGTTTTCGCCGGGTCAATCGGTTCGCCTTTGATAGTCAAATCATTAAGCTTGCCGTCTCTGGCGACAAAACCAACGTTGGCAAACTGCGGATAGGCGCCAGAATCCGGTTTCATCTGCGCCACGGCGGTCAGATACTCCGCCACTTCCTTGCCGCTCATATCGACATACACCAGCACGTTGCCGAAGGGTTGCACCTTCATCACATCTTTGTAGGTGATATCACCAGCTTCAATTGAGTCACGAACCCCGCCGCCGCTCATCACCGCAAAATCGGCGTTGCTACGCGCCATCTGTGCCGCCAGCAGCAGGCGACCCAGATTGGTCTGCACAAAACGCACTTTGCTGCGATCGCCCTCCAGATGCCCGTTCACGCTGCCGATTTTCACCTGCAGCTGCGCTTTGCCTTTATTCTGGAACGGCGTCAGTAGGGAGAGCATCTGCGGATTCTCAGCGATTTGCGGCGTGTAAAGCACGCGCTCGCTATCGCCGTTGTCCCAGGTAACCTTTTTCTTCAGGTTGACCGGGATCAGCTGGTAATGCACCAGCTTCATTTCACCGTTACGGAATTCAAAATCGGCGCGGCCAACATATTTCCCCCACTCATGAGCCTGCACGATCCAGATTCCGTTCTGTTTGTCCGGCGCGCACGGGCTGCCCGGGACGTAATCTACCTGTTTTTTATTCTCAGACGCCATGCATACCGGATCCTGAGAGTGGCCGCCGACGATCATCGCCAGCGAGCCTGTGGGCAGGCTGCGCGCCATCTCAACGTCGCCGGGCGCATTAGAACCGTGCGCGCCGTTGTCATAATGGCCCATATGGGTAGTCGCCAGAATCACATCGGGCTTTTCATTCTGCTGCAGTTCCTGAATAACCAGTTTGGCCTCTTCCGCCGGTTTACGGAACTCGATGTCCGTAAAGTACTCAGGATTGCCAATTTTAGCAGTATCGTCGGTAGTCAGGCCGATGACCGCAATATTCAGCCCGCCGCGTTTAAACAGCGCCCACGGCTTAAACAGACGCTCACCGGTGCTTTTCTGGTAGATATTGGCGGAGAGGAACGGGAACTTAGCCCATTTTTCCTGCTGACGCAGCACGCTCAGCGGATTATCAAATTCATGATTGCCAACCGCCATCGCATCGTAGCCAATCAGATTCATGCCGCGAAAATCTGGTTCAGCATCCTGCAAATCGGATTCAGGCACGCCGGTATTAATATCGCCGCCCGATAACAGCAGTACGCTACCGCCTTCTGCTGCCACCTCTTTGCGAATTCCGTCCACCAGCGTTTTTTGTGCTGACAGTCCATATTCGCCATAGTCGCTGCGCCAGAAATGGCCATGATGATCGTTGGTGTGCAGGATGGTGATTTTATAGGTTTTGTCCTGCTCATAAGCCTGTGCTGACAGGCTCCCCAGCGATAACGCCATGAATAACGCCAGCGCAACGCCTCGCTTAATAAAGTGCATATTTCTCTCCCTGACGAAGTAACAAGTGCCGAAAGTATAGCGAGTTGGTGAATTAGACAACTATGTTTTCAGAATTGCGACTTCCTTCAAACCTTAGCGACAGGTATGTTAGGCAGATAATAATTCCACCTGCATCCTCTATAAAAAAAACTTAAGTGAACCTATGGCAATGAATCAGACCGCACAACCCTTATCCGGCCCTGCTGCTGCGCCGCAAAAAGCACGCACTTCGTTTCGCATTCTCGGGGCCATCAGCCTCTCTCATTTGCTAAACGATATGATCCAATCGCTAATTCTGGCTATCTACCCGCTTCTGCAGGCTGAGTTCTCTCTGACCTTTGTGCAGATCGGTATGATTACCCTCACCTTCCAGCTGGCCTCATCGCTACTCCAGCCGGTTGTCGGCTATCTGACCGACAAACACCCGATGCCGTGGTCGCTACCGATAGGTATGTGCTTTACCCTCAGCGGTCTGGTGCTGCTGGCGATCTCGGGAAGCTTTGGCATGGTTCTGCTGGCGGCCGCGCTGGTCGGTACCGGCTCTTCGGTATTTCACCCGGAATCTTCACGCGTGGCGCGTATGGCTTCCGGCGGACGCCATGGCCTGGCGCAGTCGATATTCCAGGTGGGCGGCAACTTTGGCAGCTCATTAGGCCCGCTGCTTGCAGCGCTGATTATCGCGCCGTATGGCAAAGGTAACGTTGGCTGGTTCGTCCTGGCGGCGCTGCTGGCTATCGTCGTGCTGGCGCAAATCAGCCGCTGGTATGCCGCCCAGCACCGCATGAATAAAGGTAAACCTAAAGCGGTGATTGTTAACCCGCTGCCGAAAAACAAAGTCATTCTGGCGGTAAGCATCCTGCTACTGCTGATTTTCTCGAAATATTTCTATATGGCGAGCATCAGCAGCTATTACACCTTTTATCTGATGCAAAAATTTGGATTATCGGTGCAGAACGCGCAGTTTCACCTGTTTGCTTTCCTTTTTGCCGTAGCGGCAGGAACGGTGATTGGCGGGCCTGTTGGCGACAAGATTGGGCGTAAATATGTAATTTGGGGCTCTATCCTTGGCGTAGCGCCTTTTACCCTTGTTTTACCGTATGCATCACTGGAGTGGACCGGCATTTTGACGGTGATTATTGGTTTTATTCTCGCTTCGGCCTTTTCCGCTATTCTGGTGTACGCGCAGGAGCTATTGCCGGGGCGGATTGGCATGGTTTCTGGTTTGTTCTTCGGTTTCGCCTTTGGAATGGGCGGCCTTGGAGCCGCGGTGCTTGGGCTCTTAGCCGACCATACCAGTATCGAACTGGTCTATAAAATCTGCGCCTTCCTGCCCCTTATCGGCTTTCTGACAATATTTCTACCTAATAACCACCAAAAATCATGATTATCCGGCAGCCAAAGTGTAACTTTGGCTGCTACAATCCCTTATGCCATCGGCATTATCCCGCATAACCTGCTACCATTTTACGGTACGTGCTTTTTTTCACGTCAATTGCATTTTTCTGCAAAATTCAACAATTATTCACAAACAAAATCGCGGAATTTGTCATAAACTATTATTCGGTTTTTTGGTTTTATACCTCCGAACATTCAAGTTGCAGGACAAAACGCCTGGCCGTTTCAACGGCGCCCCGAAGAGAGGCCCAGGGTGCTTACTGACGTAAGCGCCTGAGATAAGCGTGCCATCATCCACGCCCATGCAAATTGAAGTACGACGGGTATATGCCGAAAATGGATCGGCTCACCACTGCAAGGAGACGGAATGCACCACGCAACACCGCTAATTACCACCATTGTCGGCGGCCTTGTGCTCGCCTTTATTCTCGGCATGATTGCCAATAAGCTACGTATTTCTCCTTTGGTGGGATATTTATTAGCGGGCGTGCTGGCCGGACCTTTTACTCCCGGTTTCGTTGCTGATACCAAGCTGGCGCCGGAACTGGCCGAGCTTGGCGTGATCCTGCTGATGTTCGGCGTGGGTTTGCATTTCTCCTTAAAAGATTTGATGGCGGTAAAGGCTATCGCCATCCCGGGCGCTATCGCCCAGATAGCCGTAGCGACGCTGCTGGGTATGGCGCTCTCCGCCATGCTGGGCTGGTCGTTAATGACCGGTATCGTTTTTGGCCTGTGTCTTTCTACCGCCAGTACCGTGGTGCTGCTGCGCGCGCTGGAAGAACGGCAGCTTATTGACAGCCAGCGAGGGCAAATCGCCATCGGCTGGCTGATTGTAGAAGATCTGGTGATGGTGCTGACGCTGGTGTTGCTGCCTGCGGTGGCTGGCATGACCGAGAAAGGCGACGTTGGTCTGGCTTCTCTGGCCCTCGATATGGGCATTACCATTGGTAAAGTCGTCGCCTTTATCGCCATTATGATGCTGGTAGGGCGTCGTCTGGTGCCGTGGATTATGTCACGCAGCGCGGCAACCGGCTCACGCGAACTGTTTACGCTGTCGGTTCTGGCGTTGGCGCTCGGTATCGCCTTCGGTGCGGTTGAGCTGTTTGACGTTTCCTTCGCTCTCGGCGCCTTCTTCGCAGGTATGGTGCTCAATGAATCCGAGCTCAGCCATCGCGCGGCGCACGATACCCTGCCGCTGCGCGACGCGTTCGCCGTCCTGTTTTTTGTCTCGGTGGGAATGCTGTTTGACCCGATGATCCTGATCGAGCAGCCGCTGGCGGTACTGGGGACGCTGGCGATCATCATCTTTGGTAAATCGGCCGCCGCTTTCTTCCTGGTGCGGATGTTTGGCCACTCGCCGCGCACCGCGCTGACGATTGCCGCCAGTCTGGCGCAAATCGGTGAATTCGCCTTTATTCTCGCCGGGCTGGGAATGGCGCTCGATCTGCTGCCGCAGGCCGGGCAAAACCTGGTGCTTGCCGGAGCTATAATCTCCATCATGCTCAATCCGGTCCTGTTTACCCTGCTGGAAAAATACCTCGATAAAACTGAAACGCTGGACGAACAGACTCTGGAAGAAGTGCTTGAAGAAGAGAAACAGATTCCGGTTGATATCTGCAATCATGCGCTACTGGTCGGTTTCGGTCGCGTCGGCAGCCTGCTCGGTGAAAAACTGATGGCGCAAGGCGTGCCGCTGGTAGTTATCGAAACATCGCGTACCCGGGTTGATGAACTGCGCGCTCGAGGTATTCGCGCGGTATTAGGTAACGCCGCCAATGAAGAGATTATGAATCTGGCGCATCTGGACTGTGCCCGCTGGCTGCTGCTGACCATCCCTAACGGTTACGAGGCTGGGGAAATCGTAGCTTCGGCGCGCGAGAAGTGCCCGAATATCGAGATCATCGCACGCGCCCATTACGATGATGAAGTGGAATATATCGTTGAACGCGGCGCGAATCAGGTGGTGATGGGGGAACGAGAAATCGCTCGCGCGATGCTAAAGCTGCTTGAAACGCCGCCCGCTGGCGAGCTGATTACCGGCTGATACTTCCGGCCCCGAATCATCGGGGCCGGCTTTACTTAACGATCCCAGTAGGCCTCTTCCAGGCTATCTTCACGCTCCGGCAGGCCGCGGGTCAGACGCGGCGAATGCTGGTTCAGCACCTGATAGCTCACGCGGTTAGCGTATTTACATACCTGAGCCAGCGACGAATAGGTCAGCCACTTACACTTATGCTTGCTGGAGTTCGGCACGTTATTGCGGTGGTAATTATTGGCGGTGATGTCGTGCAGTAGCGCCGCCAGCGCGCCGTCGCCCGCGCCGTTAGTATTCATGATTTTCTCCGGCCCGCCCATATACGGGGCGATATGCGAATAGATACGCAGCGGATTTTCGCAATCCTGATGGCGCATTGCGCGGCTGAATTCATACTGGTTAAACTCGGCAATCGCCCCCGGCAGCAGCGGATGCTGGGTTTTGCGCTTAGCCTCTTCCTCAGTAAAACTCGCCATATAAAGCCCGGCAGGCCCGGCGGTGCACAGCACCAGGTCAACCCACTCCAGCGCCTTATCCGAAGCCAGCAGCGGGTCTGACAGTCCGGTCAGCGCTTCCGCTTCCTCTTCGTTCATCGCCAGAATGGAAACGTGCTCCTTGAGAAACGCCTGCCACCACTGAGGATTATCGGCGATGACGTATTTAGTCCCCAGCGTCAGAACCACCGGTACGTCGTGCTTTTTCGCATATTCAATCGCTTTCATCGTCGCATCCGGCATGGGTTCGCCGGGCTTGCAGCGTACGAGGTACGAGGTCAGCACCAGTGCGGAAGCCCCGGCAATGACGCTTTCCGGAATGCTTTCCGGGCGTAGTTTGTTCATGTGGCCGGGACTGATGGCAAAGGTGCGCTCGCCGGAATCGCCAATCAGGGTAAAACAGCGTCCAATTGCGCCATCCACCCCTTGCAGATAGTTCAGGTCGGTACGGCTGGAGGTATTACACAGGTAACGATAGGCGTAGCCGCCAATTTCAATATTACTGCACATAACGCCAAGCAGGACGGAACGGTCGTCCGCCAGTACCGAGTAGTTGTGCATCGTGTTGCCAATCGTCCCACCGGCAAACTGATGGGTAATCAGATCCTTACGTACCAGTTCCTGGTACAGCGCCTCGGCGACATCATCTTCAATGACCAGCGAGTGCCCGGCGCTCAGGCCGTAGCGTACGATAAACGCCTCATCTACTTTCGCTTCGATATCGACCAGCGTTTGATCGATACCGACTACCCAGGCGACATTAGACTCATTGTCAGGCTGAATTTGTTGCAGTAGCGGATCGCGAGCATTGACGGGAAAGTAGTGTTTGGATTTGCGTTTACCGGGAAATTTCATAGTGGCGATTAATTGACAGGGAACAAGCGGGGAATAGTAGCATACTCCCCGCTATAGGCGCGATCAGCGATACTTCGCCGTCAGGTTGACCATCATTTCAATATGCGCGGTGTCCGCATTAAGCGCCGGAATGTACTCATATTGCTGACCACCGGCTTCAAGGAAAATCTCCCGGTTCTGCACCGCGATCTCCTCCAGCGTCTCCAGACAATCGGCCGCAAAGCCGGGACAGATAACCTGAATATGCTTCACTCCTTTCTCGCCGAGCATTTTCAGCGTTTCGTCAGTGTAGGGAGTGAGCCAGGGCTCGCGGCCAAAGCGCGACTGGAAAGTCATCATTACCCGATCATGCGGCAGCCCGAGGGCCGAAACCAGTTCACGGGTGGTATCGCGGCAGCGCTGAGGATAGGTATCCCCTTGTTGAGCGTAGCGCTGTGGGATCCCATGATAGGAGAGCAGCAGCAGATCCGGCTCGCCGTGCACCGCAAACGAAGCGCGCACGCTGGCGGCCAGCGCGTGAATATAGTCCACATCATCGGCATAATCGCGAATAAAAGAGATGCCCGGAATGGCGCGCTTTTTGGCAAGAATACGCCCCAGCTCGTCCCAAACCGCCGCGACTGTAGAGCAGGAATACTGCGGATAGAGTGGTAACACAACAATGTGGTCAACATCCTGATCCAACAGTTCATCAACTGCGCTTTCCAGCGACGGTGAGCCATAGCTCATCCCCAGCGCCACTGGCGTATGCGGAAGCCGCGCGGCCAGCGCCTGGCGCTGCTGCTGGCTATAGACCATCAGCGGCGAACCTTCTTCCATCCAGATGGACTGATAGAGCTTAGCGACCCTTGGCGCGCGCAGAGGCAATATTACGCCACGCAGCAGCGGCCACCACAGGAGACGGGAGGTATCCACCACGCGCGTGTCGCTCAAAAATTGTCGCAGATAGCGCTTTACCGCATCGGGCGTGGGCGCATCGGGAGTGCCTAAATTGGCTAATAAGATACCTGTTTTCGTCTGATGCATTACCGCCTCTTAACCATTTGAATCGCTGACAATTGTAGCTGAAATGGCGCTAAACGGAACCAATCACAGAAAAAGGTATAATGAGAGGGGTTCTCATCCCACAGTCGAGGGATGAGAATTAACGGAATTAACCGAGGATTTTTTCCAGTTCAACACGAACGTCAGCAACCGCTTTGGTACCATCGACTTTCGCGTATTTGGTATTGCCCGCTTCAGCTTCTTTCTGGTAGTAGCCAATCAGCGGAGCCGTCATCTGATGATACTCAACCAGGCGCTTGCGCACGGTCTCTTCCTGATCGTCTTTACGCGTGGTCAGCTCTTCGCCGGTCACGTCGTCTTTGCCTTCAACCTTCGGCGGATTGAATTTAATGTGGTAAACGCGGCCGGAAGCAGCGTGAACGCGACGACCAATGATACGATCCACGATCAGTTCGTCAGGCACATCGAATTCCAGCACGTAATCCACGGCAATGCCCGCTTCTTTCATGGCGTCAGCCTGCGGAATGGTGCGTGGGAAGCCGTCCAGCAGGAAACCGTTGCGGCAATCTTCCTGAGTAATACGCTCTTTCACCAGGGCGATAACCAGCTCGTCAGTTACCAGCTTGCCGGCGTCCATAATATCTTTCGCCTGTTTGCCCAGTTCGGAGCCTGACTTCACCGCGGCACGCAGCATGTCGCCGGTGGAGATTTGCGGAATACCGTATTTCTCCATGATGAACTGAGCCTGAGTTCCTTTACCCGCGCCCGGAGCGCCAAGCAGAATAATACGCATTACGAAAATCCCCTCAAAAGTCGATTCAATTTTTCAAAAGCGCTAAACCATACCACCAGAACGCGGATGGCTCAAGGAAGGCGGAGGGGCTGAAACGGTTAATGGTGAGATATTTTACGCAGAGAGCGGTCAGATGCCCTCTCCTGCGCGCAGAGAGTGAAAATCAGCGCGGTGCCGGCTACGAAAATAAAGGAGGAGCATGTCACCGCGTGGCATGCTCCGTGCCCACAAACCAGCGCCGGGCTGTTCCCTCTCCCTTCAAGGAAGAGGGAAAGCGCTAAGGTAAAGCTCAGGAAGCCAGCAGCTGATTCATACGGCGGATAAACTGGTTCGGATCTTCCAGCGTACCGCGCTCGGCCAGCAGCGCCTGATCGAGAAGCAGCTCAACCCACTCGCCGAACTGCGCATCATCCTGAGTGTCCGCCGCGCGTTTTACCAGCGGATGAACCGGGTTCAGTTCAAAGATGTACTTCACTTCCGGCGCCGCCTGGCCCGCAGCGGCAAACAGTTTCGCCATCTGCGTGCTCATTTCATCCGCGTCGGTGGTGACGATGGCCGGAGTATCGGTCAGACGGTGGGTCAGACGAACCTCTTTCACCCGGTCGCCCAGCAGCGTTTTCACACGCTCAACGAACGGCTCCAGCGCCTTCTCGGCTTCTTTCGTGGTTTCATCCACTTCGTCCGTCAGCTTATCCAGCGACTCATCGGCTTTCGCCACCGACTGGAACGGCTTGCCGTCGAACTCGGTCAGATAGCTCATCATCCACTCGTCGATGCGATCGGAAAGCAGCAGAACTTCGATGCCTTTCTTACGCAGCAGTTCCAGATGCGGGCTGCTCTTCGCGGCGGCGTAGCTGTCGGCGGTAATGTAGTAAATCTTCTCCTGACCTTCTTTCATGCGGGAGACGTAGTCTTCCAGCGACACGGTCTGCGCGGCGGAGTCGGTATGGGTGCTGGCGAAGCGCAGAAGTTTTGCGATGGTCTGCTGGTTGGCCTGATCTTCCGCCGGCCCCTCTTTCAATACGAGACCAAACTGTTGCCAGAAGGTCTGATATTTTTCCGCGTCGTCTTTCGCCAGTTTTTCCAGCATCTGCAGAGCACGCTTGCTCAGAGCGTTGCGCAAATTGCGGGTTACGCTGCTGTCCTGGAGAATTTCACGCGACACGTTCAGCGGCAAATCGTTGGAATCCACAAGGCCGCGTACGAAGCGCAGGTAGTTAGGCATAAACTGTTCGGCGTCATCCATAATAAAGACGCGCTGCACGTACAGCTTCAGCCCATGTTTGTGATCGCGATTCCACATATCCCACGGCGCCTGCGACGGGATATACAGCAGGCTGGTGTACTCCTGCTTACCTTCTACGCGGTTATGGCTCCAGGTCAGCGGATCGGTGTAATCGTGGGCAATATGCTTATAGAACTCGTTGTACTCGTCGTCTTTGATTTCCGACTTATTGCGCGTCCACAGCGCCTGGGCTTTGTTAATTTTCTCCCAGGTAATGACGGTTTCACCGTCCACTTCTTCGCGTTTTTCAATTTCCACCGGCAGCGCAATGTGATCGGAGTATTTGCTGATGATCGAACGCACGCGCCAGTCGTTGAGGAAATCATCCTCGCCTTCGCGCAGATGCAGCGTGATCTCGGTACCGCGATCGGCTTTGTTGATGTCGGCAACGGTATATTCGCCTTCGCCTGCGGATTCCCAGAATACGCCGTTCTCTGCGCTGTCGCCCGCCGCGCGGGTACGTACGGTGACTTTATCGGCGACAATAAACGCCGAATAGAAGCCGACGCCGAACTGGCCGATCAGCTGGCTGTCTTTCGCCTGGTCAGAACCCATGGACTCAAGGAATGCTTTGGTACCGGACTTGGCGATGGTACCGAGATGGTCGATGACTTCATCGCGGTTCATCCCAATACCGTTATCGGCGATGGTCAGAGTGCGGTTGTCTTTATCAAATGAAACACGCACGCGCAGTTCGCCGTCGCCTTCATACAGATCCGGCTGGGACAACGCGCGGAAGCGCAGCTTGTCGGCCGCATCGGAGGCGTTGGAAATCAGCTCACGCAGGAAAATTTCTTTGTTGGAATAAAGAGAATGGATCATCAGGTGCAGAAGCTGCTTTACCTCTGACTGAAAACCACGAGTTTCTTGTCCTTTCATCTAAATCAACCTCAACAATGCCATTGTTAATGGTAAAAAAACCGTTGAGGGTGAGATGGGGACAGCGGGAGAAATTTTCAAGCGGAGGGCCCGAAAAGCGCCTCCGTTTGATTAAAAACGAATCTTATGCCGTCCGGCGAGGGAGTGGGACAGCGTCGTACCGTCGACCATTTCCAGCTCGCCGCCAACCGGTACGCCATGAGCGATACGGCTCGCCTCTACGCCATACTGCGCGCAGAGCTCGGCGATATAATTGGCGGTCGCCTCCCCTTCTACCGTTGGATTGGTCGCGAGGATCACTTCCTGCATCGGTTCGTCACGCAGACGCTGCTCCAGGCGATCGAGCCCGATATCGTCCGGCCCGATGCCGTCCAGCGGCGACAGGTGGCCCATCAGCACAAAGTAGCGACCGGAAAACTGACCGGTCTGCTCGATAGCGTAGATATCCGCCGGACTCTCTACCACGCAGATCTGGCCGTTTTCCTTCCGTCGGGAGTTGCTGCAAATATTGCACACTTCCTGCTCGGTGAAGGTGCGGCAATCGGCGCAGTGGCCGATTTCCGACATCGCGCGCGTCAGCGCTTGCGCAAGGCGCATCCCTCCGCTGCGGTCACGCTGCAGCAGGGTAAACGCCATGCGCTGCGCCGACTTCGGGCCAACGCCCGGCAGGCAGCGCAGTGCTTCCATAAGCTGCGTTAACAGCGGACTGGTCTGCATCAGAACGGCATCTTAAAGCCTGGCGGCAGCTGCATACCGGCGGAAACAGAAGCCATTTTCTCTTTCTGCGTTTCTTCGATGCGGCGGGCGGCGTCGTTAAACGCGGCGGCCACCAGATCTTCCAGCATCTCTTTGTCGTCTTCCAGCAGGCTCGGATCGATCTCAACGCGACGGCAGTTGTGCGCGCCGTTAATGGTGACTTTTACCAGGCCTGCGCCGGATTCACCGGTCACTTCCAGTCGAGCCACTTCTTCCTGCATCTGCTGCATTTTTTCTTGCATCTGCTGGGCCTGCTTCATCAGGTTACCCAGACCGCCTTTTCCACCAAACATAGGCTTCTCTCTTAGTAAGTCATCGTTAAGGATGCTGACCGCAAGTCAGACTTGCAATCAAAGGGGGCGAATACTCTCTTCATCCAGATCCGCATCGAAAAATCGACGCAGCGTCTGAATGTTATTATCCGCAATAATCGCTTCACGCGCCTGCGCGAGCTTTTCTTCATAAATTGCCTGCCGCCATTCAAGCGGCGTGCGCATCGCGGGATTATCATCTTCCACGATGGTCAATTCAACCGGAGTACCGTACAAAATACCCAGCGCTTCCGCCAGCTTTTGCTGCGCGCCCGCTGAATTCAAATGGCGCTGGCTCGGACGCAGATGCAGACAGACGCGGCAGCCCTCCTGCTCTTTCCAGGCGTTAAGCGCCACCTGCTCAACCAGTTTTGGCACCGCGAGCTGGCTGACTTCCGCCGCCCAGCTATCGCGCTCGACCGCTTCGACTGCCAGTTTCGCCGCCAGTTCCGGCGTTTTTTCATGCTCGAGCGCTTTTTTCAGCGCCTTCGGCGTCGCCACTTCTTCTTTTACGGTTTCAACAACCGTCGTCGACTTCCAGCGATAGGCTTCTTTTTTCGCCGGTGCTTTCTCCAGCGCAGCCGCAGCCGGACGCGCCTGTACGCGCTCGGTAATCGAACTCAGTCGTTCCAGCGCGGCGTTATTCACCGGCCGCGCGCGGGAAGCGGCTGCCGGTTCACTCTTTTTTGGGGTGGGCGCTCCCTGGCTACGCTGCAGCTGGCTGCGGGCCGCCAGCACCTGGCTGGTGGTCGGCGGCAAATTCGACGGCGGCGGAGCGGATTCCGGAACGGCCTGCTGTACTGGCGCGGCCTGAATGGCTGGCGCCGGCGGCACCTCCGGTTCCGGTAGCGGCATACGCGGATGGAAAGCCAGCGCGCGCAGAAGCGTCATCTCAACGCCCATCCGGCGATCCGGCGCGTAAGGAAGCTCTTTGCGACCAATCAATAACGTTTGATAGTACAGCTGAACATCGGTAGGCGGTACCGTCCGCGCCAGCTCGCGCATGCGTAGCTCTATCGCGGCCATATCCGCCCCCAGCGCCGACGGCGACAGCTGAACCATCGCAATACGGTGCAGCAGGCTCTGCATCTCCACCAGCAAAGCCTCCCACTCCACGCCGCGGGCGGCAGCCTCATTGACGCCTGCCATGACGCGTTCGCCGTCAGCCGCCACCAGCGCCTCAATCAGCGAGAGCGCCTGATCGTCGTCGAGGGTGCCGAGCATGGTGCTAACGGATTCAGCCGTCAGACGACCGTCGCCGCTGGCGATAGCCTGATCGGTCAGGCTCAACGCATCGCGCAGACTACCGTCCGCCGCGCGCGACAGCAGCTGCAGCGCGCGCGGTTCAAAAGCAATCTGCTCGGCGCCGAGAATATGCTCCAGCTGATGGCGAATCTGCTCGACGTCCAGCGCCTTGAGATGGAACTGCAGACAGCGGGAAAGAATCGTCACCGGCAGCTTCTGCGGATCGGTGGTCGCCAGCAGGAATTTCACATGCGCCGGCGGCTCTTCCAGCGTTTTTAACAACGCGTTAAAGCTGTGGCGCGAAAGCATGTGCACTTCATCGATCAGATAGACCTTGAAGCGGCCGCGGGCCGGCGCGTACTGAACGTTATCCAGCAGCTCGCGGGTATCTTCAACTTTGGTGCGCGAGGCAGCATCGATCTCGATCAGATCGACAAAACGCCCCTGCTCTATTTCGCGGCAATTATCGCAAACGCCGCAAGGCGTAGCGGTAATGCCGGTTTCACAGTTTAATCCTTTTGCCAGCAGGCGTGCGATGGAGGTTTTACCTACTCCGCGGGTGCCGGAAAAAAGATATGCGTGATGAATGCGCCCTAACGACAAGCCGTTCGCCAGTGCGGTCAGCACATGTTCCTGGCCGACGACGTCAGCAAAGGTTTGTGGGCGCCATTTACGGGCTAAGACCTGATAACTCATGGGCTGGCTCTGAAACGCTGGAAGGTGAAATCACGAGGGGGTCATGCTATCACAGCCCCGCTCAATCAGCGAGGCTATGTGGTGGGATTTGCTTAGTGGCCCGGGAAAGGGACCAGGCTAAAGCAGTTAATTCCCAGCTTCTCCAGGCGCTGCTCGCCGCCCAAATCAAACAGATTGATAATAAAGGCAGCATCATGCACTTCACCGCCCAGACGACGGATCAGCTTTACGGTTGCGTCGATAGTTCCGCCGGTCGCCAACAGGTCGTCAACTACCAGCACTTTATCACCTTCTTTAATAGCATCAACGTGGATTTCCAGCTGGTCGGTGCCGTATTCAAGCTCGTAGCTTTCGGCAATAGTTTCGCGCGGCAGCTTACGCGGCTTGCGTACCGGAACAAAGCCAACGCCCAGCGCCAGCGCCACCGGTGCGCCAAATAAAAAACCACGCGCCTCGGTACCTACCACTTTGGTAATCCCGGCGTCTTTATAACGCTCTGCCAGCAGCTCGATGCTGAGCGCATAGGCTTTCGGGTCTTCCAGCAAGCTGGTGACATCACGGAAAAGGATGCCAGGTTTTGGATAATCCTGGATGCTTTGGATGCTGTTCTTCAGATATTCAAGCTGCTGTGCTGTTGCGGTCATAAGTTTATGCCTGATTAAAACGGTGTTACCCACGGGCGTGCAAAATCGGCCAAAGAAAATATTGTTTAACCTTTGACCAGGCTTACCCGCGCTCGAAAACGCCAGAATTTACTGGCTGTCAGCGACAATTGCAACCATCATTATTGCGCATCAGTGCTTTTGTTGCTTTGCATCAACCACCGGAATGCGCCACATAAATATCAGCAGACAGGTCAAAATGACCAGCAGCAAGATGCGCACCCAGATAAGATTAACCAGCCACAGGGAAATGGCAAAGGTCAGCAAAATCATCGCCACCGCGCGGGGCTTAGCTCCCGGCGGCATGGCGCGGTATTTCTGCCAGTGACGCAGATATCCGCCAAACCATGAACGATACAAAAGCCAGCGGTGAAAACGAGGTGATGAGCGCGCAAAACACCAGGCCGCTAGCAGGATAAATGGCGTTGTCGGCAGCAGCGGGAGAAAGACGCCCAGCGTTCCCAATGCCACCGCCAGCCAACCAATGATGATCAAAATAATACGTGGCATAATGCGAATCGTTATCAAGAAGATAACGCTAATGTAGCACAGTTGTTTGTCAGGGAATGGAGGAGTTATTTGAAAACCACCCGGCTTTTACATTCGCTGGAAAATCAGCTTGCGGAGCTGGCTACCCAGGTTGCACCTTTGGCCGAGCATGCCACCCTCAGCCCGCGCTTCGATAGCCACCTGTTTTGTACCCGAAGCACGCGGATGCAGGCTTATCTTGATGAGGCCAGAGAGCACTTTACGGAATTAAAGCAGGCGGTCGAACGCCAGCAGCTACCGCAGGTTGCCTGGCTGGCGGAACGTCTTGTGGCCCAAATCGCCGCTATTAGTCGGGAAACGGCTACGTGGTCGTTACGAACCTGGGACAGCGCTTCCCCGACGCTGAACCGCTGGCAGCGACGACGTATACAGCATCAGGAATATGAACGACGCCTGCTGGCCATGCGCAACGATCGCCAAAGGCAGCTGGCGCAAGCCACAAGCCTTGATGAACAGCAGCGGCTGGCGAAGGAAGTTGAAGCGTACGCCGGACGATTAGCCCGCTGTCGCGATGCGCTGGAAAAAATTGAAAACAGGCTGGCCCGCTTAACACGTTAACTGGAGGAAAAAGGATGTCGCTGCAAAATGCCCCTGACGAGGTCAAGCTGGCCGTCGATTTAATTATGCTGCTCGAGGAAAATAACGTTCCTGCGCAAACCGTGCTAGCTGCGCTGGAGATTATCCGCCGCGACTATGAAAACAAAGTGAACCGTGAGGAAGCGTCCTCGCAAAACGCGCAAGAGTAGTCTGTTGCCGGATCGTTGGGAGTGGCAGAGTCATCGCTGCCCCTTACCAACACGGATTGATGCTCATGGAAAGATTCTCACGTACGCCGCACGATGCCATTTTTCGTCAAATGCTTACTCAGAAAGAGGTTGCCCGCGATTTTTTACAGCTTTACCTCCCCGCGCCGTTTTTAAGTATCTGCGATCTTGATACGCTGCAGCTGGCTTCCGGCAGCTTTATCGAAGAAGACCTACGCTCCAGCTACTCGGATATTCTCTACTCCCTGCAAACGCGGCACGGCGCAGGATATATCTACGCGCTGATTGAACATCAAAGCTCGCCGGATAAGCTGATGGCTTTTCGCCTGATGCGCTACACGCTCGCGGCCATGCAGCGCCACCTTGATGCCGGCCACGATACGCTGCCGCTGGTGGTCCCGATTCTGTTTTATCACGGTACCGTCAGCCCCTGGCCGCATCCGCGCAACTGGCATCACCTCTTTCACCATCCTGAGCTTGCCAGCGCGCTGTACAGCGGCGATTTTCCGCTGGTGGACCTGACCGTTATGCCAGATAATCAAATCGTCCGCTACCAGCGTATGGCGATGCTGGAACTGCTGCAAAAGCATATCCGCCAGCGCGATCTGGCCGAACTGCAACCCATGCTGATTACGCTGCTGGCACAAGGATATCTGACGGAAAATCAGATCAATACCTTAATCCGCTATATGCTGCTGGCGGGATCCACGGAAAAACCCGGGCCCCTTATTCGCGAACTGGCGAAGCAGTCGCCCAGGCACAAGGAGCTACTGATGACGATTGCCGAATGGCTGGAAGAGAAAGGTCGTAAAAAAGGTAGAAAAGAGGGCAGACTTGAAGGCAGACAGGAAGGTTTGCAGGAAGGCCGTCAAGAAATCTCGCGCAGCATTGCGCAGAAAATGCTCTCCTGCGGGCTGGAGCCGAATATGGTAATGGAGCTGACTGGCCTGAGCCAGGAAGAGCTCTCCTCGCTCAGCCGCTAAAAACCTGCGGGGCGGCATGGCCACCGCCCCATTATGCTTAACTAATCGCCGGAGATGTATCGTCTCCTTTGCCATCCCTCTTCACCTCTGTGATTTCATCTCCCTTCTCATTGCGCAGATGAACCTCGAGCTGGTTAAAGGCGATATCAATATTGTTTTCCCGGCACAAACGATCGATAGAACGATTGAGCTCATCCACCGCGTAGCTGCGATCGCGCAATTCACGCACGTACAGACGTAATTCATGATCGAGCGTGCTGGCGCCGAAGGTGGTAAAGAAGACCGACGGCGCAGGCTCCTGCATCACTTTCGGATGCTCGTGCGCCGCCTTGAGCAGCACTTCTTTGACCTTATCGAGGTCGGAGCCATAAGCCACGCCAAGACGGATCACCACCCGGGTTACGGTATCGGAAAGCGACCAGTTAATCAGACGCTCCGTCACGAAGGCCTTATTCGGAATAATGACCTCTTTACGGTCAAAATCAGTGATCGTCGTGGCGCGGATACGGATTTTGCTGACGGTGCCGGAGAAGGTACCAATGGTTACCGTATCGCCAATGCGCACCGGACGCTCAAACAGGATAATCAGACCGGAAACAAAGTTACCGAATATTTCCTGTAAGCCAAAACCTAAACCAACCGATAGCGCTGCCGCCAGCCACTGCAGCTTATCCCACGAGACGCCTAAGGATCCGAATACCGTCATCGCACCAACAACAATAATGATGTAGTTCAGAATGGTGGTAATCGCATAGGAGGCCCCCTGGCGCATATTGAGCCGCGAAAGTACCAGCACTTCCAACAGCCCTGGTAGGTTGCGAATTAATGCCCAGGCAACCATCGACGCGACAATCGCAAACAGCAGACTTCCCATGGTGACGCTTTTCACTACGCTAACCCCGGCTTCGCTTCCGGTGTAATGCCACAACGTAATGCTGTCGAGATAGGCGAAAACGGTAATGAGATCCGACCAAATCGCCCAGAACAGGACCGCAAACAGCGCGATCATCACCAGCATCGTAATACGCAGCGTTTGCTGGTTAACCTGCTCCAGAGCCATCGTCGGTTCTTCCTGCGGTTCGGCTCCTTCAGCGCCCTCTTTAACCAGATGCTGACGGCGCGCCAGCGCCCGACGCCAGGCAATCCGCCGGGCGGCCACGCTCAGGCCGCGCAGCACGGTCTGATACAGCAGGTTCCACAGCATCACCAGATAAACGGTTTCAATCCAGCGGCCAGCCAGACGCAGCGTGGTATAGAAATAGCCGGTTGCCGTCAGCACCATCAGTGCGATAGGAACAATCGATAGTACGGTGACCGTAACAAGGCGCAGGCTATGAGATTCTTTATCGCGCCAGCTTTCCCGACATATCGGTAAGACCAGTACCGTAATCAGCAGCAGGTTGAGGAAAATAACGAACTGCCCGAGAACATCATCCATCAGATGGAGAGGCGACAGTTCTGACATCACGGACCAGAAGTTCAGCGGCAACAAAGCAAGGCTGACGCGAACAATCTGCCTCCGCCAGTGGCTGGTCAACTGCGACGGCATATTAAAGTGGCTCACCGCGACGCCGTTTTTCTCCAGCACTTTCCAGCACAGGCCAAACACCAGCCAGAACAGCGCCAGTTTCTTACTATAAGCCCATAGCAGATCGCTAATGTTCAACTGCATCGTCAGCAGAATCAGGCCAATAGCCAGGATCACCAGCACCACCGGCAGCGCGCGGATTAGGTCGATAAGAATCGCTTTCGGCGTATGGAGCTGAGTGTCGTTACGCAGTTGCCCAACCTGTGATGCCAGCTTCGCCTGATACGCTTTTAGCCACTGCAGGCGCCAGCGAATAAGCCCGGCGATCAGCAGCAGCGGTAGACCAGCAAGAAAAGCAATGAATACCGCCGGCCAGGCCTTTTCCCAGTTTACGGTGATTTTCATCGCCTTAAACTGCCCTTTCAGCGCTTCCGGGAAGGCTTTAAACCACTCCCAGTCCATCGGACGGTTGCTGTTAACCCAGAAAATCTGTTGCGTCAGAATGGCTTTCAGGTTTGTTGAAACGCTCATTAACTGCTGCTGATTGATTTGCAGGTTAATCGCCATCATCAGCTGATTGCCCAGCTGTTTATTAAACTGATCAAGCAGCTCCCGGCGCATATCAACAATCTCAAGCAGAGCGCTATGCACCTCGGGATTCACCTCGCTGCTATGGCCCTCTTCCAGCTTCGCGACGTAAGCATCGCTCTGGAACAACGCATCGCGCTGCTGGTTAACCTCGAACTGCTCAAGACGCAGATCGGCAATGCGGTTCGTCATATCGCTCAGTTCATCTGCAGAAGGCAAAGTTTGCTGCTGCTGATAAAGGATGCGCGACAGCAGCAGACTCCCTTTCAGCACGGAAATCTGCTCTTTTATGTCACGCTCAGATTGCAAAGCGCGATCGAGCCAGGTCTTCACCTTAATATTGCGCTGAACCAGCTGATTGCCATTTTCCGTTGCCGAAATGAGCCTTTCGCTAAGCTGGTGGTTGATATCCAGCTCCTGCTTCACCAGCGGATTAGCCTGAATACGCGCCGTTTCGTCGGGCGAAACTGCTTCCTGAGCCGTCTTTTCCGTCAGCGTCAGACGCTTGCTGTTAACCGCTTCCTGCAATAACTGAAGCTGGTGTTCCAGACGATTGCTGTAAGCGGTGACATAATCACGCTGCTTTTGCAGGGTATCCTGCAGTACCGTGTTGCCTTCCAGGCTTTTGCGCTGCTGGTCTATCTGTGCATTCAACAGCGCCTGCTGCACCAGCAGCAAAGTCTGCTGGGTCGGACGTAACGTATCCTCGCCTGTTGAAGTTCCATTGAGGCGATTACGGATCTGCTGCAGCTGCTGCGAAGCGGAATACATCGCATTCTGCACGCGTTCCGGCTGCGTTTGTAGAGAAACTAACTGGCTGTTATAAGTCGCCAGATCGTTCTGCGCATTTTGCAAATCGTCCAGAGTCTGAGAGACACGTGATTCCAGCTGACGTAATGATAAGGTGCTCAACGTTTTACGCGTCGCCTCATCATCGGGCACTTCGCTTAATGCATTGAGGCTATCAATAGCCTGATTCATTTTTGCTGGCGCCTGGGCCACCTGCTGGCGCAGCTGCGTCGTTTCCGACTTTATGCGTTCAATTTTATCGAGGTTTTCCAGGGTCAGGGTGAGGTCCTGCTGGACCAGCTTGTCCTGGGGAGTCAGATCTTTTTGCTTATTCAGCGCATTGAGCTGAGTCTGGATCTCGGAACGTTCAGGTAAATCAGCTGCAAGCGCCTGATTAACGCTAAAACAGCCGATAAAAAGCATGAGGATAAGTACAACAGCAGATCTGGCATGTCGCCAATAGATTGTATGCAGCATAGTGTTAGCGTGAGTGATTGCAAAAGCCGGAGAATACCGGGGATCGTCGCAGCGCGCAGAATAGCACTTCTGTTATCGCACGAATAGCGGCGGACAGCAGGAAAAATTAACCCTTTGTCCGCAAGCCAGCTTAAGCTTCTAATCCTTCAGTGCTGCGCAGTGAGGGGCAAAACTGATACATCTCAAGCAGGGTTTCGACATAATCCCGCGCTTCTTTTTGCAGATCAAAGGCATTCGGTGCCAGCAGCCAGTTCTCCATCAGACCGGAGAGATAGCTGCGCATTAAAATCGCCGCCCGACGGGTGATTAAATTGGCCGGCAGCATTTTCGCCGCAATGCACTCCTTCAAGGATTGTTCAATACGATCGTAGCTATCCAGGCACACGCTACGCTGCGCCTGTTGTATCGTGACCATTTCACCGACAAATTCACATTTATGAAAGATGATTTCCATCATCAGTCGCCTGCGTTTGTCTGTCACAGTTGCTTCAAGGATATACACTAAGATCTCTCGCACAACTGACAGTGGATCGTTAGGGAATTTTGCCCGATACTCAGTTTCGAGATCGTTGATATTGGCTTCTGAAAGCTCCCATATTTCATTAAATAAATCTGATTTATTTTTGAAATGCCAATAGATAGCCCCCCTCGTCACACCGGCAGCTTTTGCAATTGCGGCCAGCGAGGTGGATGATACGCCTTGCTGCGAAAACAAACGCAGAGCAACATCCAGAATATGTTGCCGGGTCTCAAGCGCCTGTTGTTTGGTTTTTCGTGCCATAGGTCGATGAGTTTACAGAGGTTACGTTTACATACATTTGTGAATGTATGTACCATAGCATGACCATAACAGAAACACAGCAGTGGGTTTGTGGTCGATTGAGCCACTGAACAATTTGAAATTGGACACTCGAGGTTTACATATGAACAAAAACAGAGGGTTAACGCCTCTGGCGGTCGTTCTGATGCTCTCAGGCAGCTTAGCGCTAACAGGATGTGACGACAAACCGGCTCAGCAAGGAGCCCAGCAAATGCCGGAAGTCGGTATTGTGACGCTCAAATCCGCTCCTCTACAAATTACTACCGAACTGCCAGGCCGCACCAGCGCCTATCGCGTTGCGGAAGTCCGTCCTCAGGTCAGTGGCATTATTCTGAAACGTAACTTCACTGAAGGTAGTGATATCCAGGCAGGCGTGTCTCTTTATCAAATCGATCCGGCAACCTATCAGGCCACTTATGAAAGCGCGAAAGGTGATTTAGCAAAAGCGCAGGCCGCAGCCAATATTGACCAGTTAACGGTTAAACGTTATCAGAAACTGTTGGGTACTAAGTACATCAGTCAACAGGATTACGATACTGCCGTGGCAGCCGCTCAGCAGAGCAATGCCGCCGTGGTCGCCGCCAAAGCTGCGGTTGAAACCGCGCGCATTAATCTGGCATACACGAAGGTGACCTCACCAATCAGCGGCCGCATTGGTAAATCTGCCGTCACGGAAGGCGCACTGGTGCAAAACGGACAAACTACCGCGCTGGCTACCGTGCAGCAGCTGGATCCTATCTACGTTGACGTGACTCAATCGAGCAATGATTTCCTGCGCTTGAAACAAGAGCTGGCCAGCGGCAGGCTGCAGCAGGAAAACGGCAAAGCGAAGGTTGAGCTAGTGACAAACGACGGGCTGAAATATCCGCAGGGCGGTACGCTGGAGTTCTCCGACGTCACCGTTGACCAGACTACCGGCTCTATCACCTTGCGCGCCATTTTCCCCAACCCGGATCACACTCTGCTGCCAGGCATGTTCGTCCGCGCACGTCTGGAAGAAGGTGTTAATCCTGACGCAATACTGGTTCCTCAGCAGGGCGTAACCCGCACGCCGCGCGGTGATGCCAGCGCGATGGTTGTCGGCGAAGGTGATAAAGTTGAAGTCCGCCAGATTACCGCCACTCAGGCAATCGGCGACAAATGGCTGGTCACTGAAGGGCTGAAAACTGGCGATCGCGTTATCGTCACCGGTCTGCAAAAAGTCAGACCTGGCGCACAGGTAAAAACGCAGGAAGTCGTTTCTGACGATAAACAGCAAGCCGCAGGCAACGCTCAGTCAGAACAAACCAAGTCTTAACTTAAACAGGAGCCGTTAAGACATGCCTAATTTCTTTATCGATCGCCCCATATTTGCGTGGGTGATCGCCATTATCATTATGCTGGCTGGGGGGCTCTCGATCCTCAAATTGCCGATAGCGCAATATCCAACTATTGCGCCACCGGCAATTTCCATTACAGCCATGTACCCCGGTGCCGATGCAGAAACCGTGCAGAACACCGTGACCCAGGTTATCGAACAGAATATGAACGGTATCGATCACCTGATGTACATGTCTTCGAATGGCGACTCAACCGGTACAGCAACTATCACGCTGACTTTTGAATCTGGTACCGATCCGGATATTGCCCAGGTACAGGTCCAGAACAAGCTGGCGCTGGCGACACCGCTGCTGCCGCAAGAAGTACAGCAGCAGGGTATTAGCGTTGAAAAGGCATCCAGCAGCTTCCTGATGGTTGTCGGCGTTATTAATACTAACGGCACCATGAATCAGGATGACATTTCTGACTATGTTGCCGCCAACATGAAGGATGCAATTAGCCGTACCAGCGGCGTTGGTGACGTACTGCTCTTTGGTTCTCAGTACGCCATGCGCATCTGGATGGATCCGAACAAACTTAATAACTTCCAGCTTACACCGGTTGACGTTATCAGCGCCCTGAAGGCGCAGAACGCCCAGGTTGCGGCAGGACAGTTGGGCGGTACGCCTCCGGTGAAAGGTCAGCAGTTGAACGCCTCTATCGTGGCGCAGACTCGCCTGACCAATACCGAAGAGTTCGGCAATATTCTGCTGAAGGTTAATCAGGATGGCTCCCAGGTTCGTCTGCGCGATGTCGCCCGGATTGAGCTGGGCGGTGAAAACTATGACGTTATCGCGAAGTTTAACGGTCAGCCCGCTTCCGGTCTGGGTATTAAGCTCGCGACCGGCGCGAATGCGCTGGATACCGCAAACGCCATTCGTGCCGAACTGAAGAAAATGGAACCTTTCTTCCCTTCAGGCCTGAAAACGGTTTATCCGTATGACACTACACCATTCGTCCAGATCTCCATTCACGAAGTGGTGAAAACGCTGATTGAAGCCATCATTCTGGTGTTCCTGGTCATGTATCTGTTCCTGCAAAACTTCCGCGCAACGCTGATCCCGACGATCGCCGTTCCGGTTGTATTGCTGGGGACGTTCGCTATCCTCGCGCTGTTCGGTTTCTCGATAAACACGCTCACCATGTTTGGTATGGTGCTTGCCATAGGTCTGCTTGTGGATGACGCCATCGTGGTGGTGGAAAACGTCGAGCGCGTTATGGCTGAAGAAGGGCTACCGCCGAAGGAAGCCACGCGTAAATCAATGGGCCAGATTCAGGGCGCGCTGGTGGGTATCGCGATGGTGCTTTCCGCGGTGTTCATTCCGATGGCCTTCTTCGGCGGCTCTACCGGTGCGATTTATCGTCAGTTCTCGATCACTATCGTCTCCGCGATGGCGCTGTCGGTGCTGGTAGCTTTGATTCTGACCCCGGCGCTTTGCGCCACGATGCTGAAACCGATTCAAAAAGGCAACCACGGTGCAACTACTGGCTTCTTCGGCTGGTTTAACCGCATGTTCGATAAGAGCACGCATCACTACACCGACAGCGTAGGCAATATCCTGCGCAGTACCGGTCGTTATCTGGTGCTGTATCTGATCATCGTAGTAGGAATGGCCTGGCTGTTCGTTCGCCTGCCAAGTTCGTTCCTCCCGGACGAAGACCAGGGGGTATTCCTGAGCATGGCTCAGCTGCCTGCGGGCGCTACTCAGGAACGTACCCAGAAAGTCCTTGATGAGATGACCAACTACTATCTCACCAAAGAGAAAGACAACGTTGAATCGGTATTCGCCGTTAACGGCTTTGGTTTCGCGGGTCGTGGACAAAACACCGGTATCGCGTTCGTCTCTCTGAAAGACTGGAGCAAACGTCCTGGCGAAGAGAACAAGGTTGAAGCAATCACCGGTCGCGCGATGGGCTACTTCTCGCAGATTAAAGATGCGATGGTCTTCGCCTTTAACCTACCGGCAATTGTTGAACTGGGTACCGCAACGGGCTTTGACTTCCAGCTGATTGACCAGGCAGGATTGGGCCATGAAAAACTGACCCAGGCGCGTAACCAGCTCTTTGGTATGGTCGCACAGCATCCTGACGTATTAAGCGGCGTACGTCCAAACGGCCTCGAAGATACTCCGCAGTTCAAGGTGGATATCGATCAGGAAAAAGCGCAGGCTCTTGGCGTTTCGATTAGCGACATTAACACGACCCTTGGCGCTGCGTGGGGTGGTAGCTACGTCAACGACTTCATTGACCGCGGTCGCGTGAAGAAAGTGTATATCATGTCCGAAGCGAAATACCGCATGCTGCCGGAAGATATTGGCAACTGGTACGTACGCGGTAGCAATGGACAGATGGTGCCGTTCTCCGCCTTCTCAACTTCACGTTGGGAATATGGTTCACCGCGCCTGGAGCGTTATAACGGTCTGCCATCGATGGAAATCCTCGGCCAGGCAACACCGGGTAAGAGTACCGGTGAAGCAATGAACCTGATGGAAGAACTGGCCGGTAAACTGCCTGCGGGAATCGGCTATGACTGGACCGGTATGTCTTATCAGGAACGTCTGTCGGGCAACCAGGCCCCGGCGCTGTACGCTATCTCGCTGATAGTCGTCTTCCTGTGTCTGGCTGCGCTCTATGAGAGCTGGTCGATTCCGTTCTCGGTTATGCTGGTCGTACCGCTCGGTGTTGTCGGGGCGCTGCTGGCTGCCACCTTCCGTGGCCTGACCAACGACGTTTACTTCCAGGTGGGTCTGCTGACAACCATTGGCCTGTCGGCGAAGAACGCGATACTTATCGTTGAATTCGCCAAAGACCTGATGGATAAAGAAGGCAAGGGCCTGATTGAAGCAACGCTGGAAGCCGTTCGTATGCGTCTGCGTCCGATTCTGATGACCTCACTGGCGTTTATCCTCGGGGTAATGCCGCTGGTTATCAGCTCTGGTGCAGGCTCCGGTGCGCAGAATGCGGTCGGTACAGGCGTAATGGGCGGGATGGTGACCGCGACGGTTCTGGCTATTTTCTTCGTGCCGGTGTTCTTCGTGGTGGTTCGTCGCCGCTTTAGTAAGAAAAATGAAGATATTGAGCACAGCCATACGGTTGAGCATCATTAATCTCTCTTCTAAGGGCCGCGCATGCGGCCCTTATCTTTTCTATCTCTTTGCAGCGCACGGATCGCCATTGTTTGTTTTATAACCTGATATATAATATTTAATGATGATTAACGACGCTTATCTATGATTTTTCTTCAGCAATTTAGCCAACCAATTCATCTTAACTCAGAATATTCTCAATCACCGGCTTTATGTATGGTTGTAACTCTATAACAACCAGGTATAACCGCTAAGCCAATGAAATATAAGGTCTGTCCTGGTGATTTTCGTTCAGGATAATGACGTCATATAATTAAGACGGAAGCATTTAAGATAAATGGACAGCGATAATTGTAATTTTTCGTAATAGCAAGATGAAATCTTTTTAAGAGTGGATTATAGTTAAACAGCAAGATTACAATGTATGTGTCAGGTCTGTTAGTCGTGTTCATCCCACAACGGTGTCGCTAGTCGTCGTTTAAACCACTAAAAAGGGGATGCGTTATGGACGAATACTCGCCAAAAAGACATGATATTGCGCAGCTTAAATTTCTCTGCGAAACCCTGTATCATGACTGTCTTGCAAACCTTGAAGAGAGCAATCATGGTTGGGTTAATGACCCTACATCGGCTGTCAATCTTCAACTAAATGAATTGATCGAGCACATTGCCGCATTCGCACTTAATTATAAAATTAAGTATGCTGAAGATAATAAACTGATTACTCAGCTTGACGAATATCTCGATGACACTTTCGTCTTGTTCAGCAACTACGGCATTAACACAGCAGATTTGCAGAAATGGCGTAAATCAGGCAATCGGTTATTCCGCTGCTTTGTGAACGCCAGCCGGGAAAACCCGGCAAGTCTTTCTTGTTAGAATTATTACAATCAATAGGTGAATTTATGTCTGATAAAACATTAACCAAAATAGACTATTTGATGCGCTTACGACGCTGTCAGACAATTGATACGCTGGAGCGCGTAATTGAGAAAAATAAATATGAACTTTCTGATAATGAACTGGCGGTATTTTACTCAGCAGCCGACCATCGACTTGCTGAGCTGACTATGAATAAACTGTATGACAAAATCCCACCTTCAGTCTGGAAATTCATCCGCTAATTTATTTCAAATGAAAGTTATTAAGCTTGTGTCGAAAACGTCCTCCTCTCGTGATGATTATCAGTGTGATATTATTCACAGCTGTTGGCTAAACACGAATATGAAACCGGTTTCTTTTTTATACTACGGTGGCTAAACGATAAGGAAATAAGGGACGCCTCCATGAGTGAAGAGAAATTAAAAATGATCGCCGGTGAGTTGTATCTGGCAGGTGACACTACGTTGAAAGCCGAACGTCTGCGAGCCAGGCAGCTGCTGCACCGCTATAATCATTCAACCCCTGAAGAACATGAATTAAGAAAAACCCTGCTGGCTGAGCTGCTTGGGCACGCCGGTGACGCCTATATCGAACCCACCTTTCGCTGTGACTACGGCTACAATATTTTCCTCGGGAAAAATTTCTACGCCAACTTTGATTGCGTCATGCTGGATGTCTGCCCAATTCATATTGGCGATAACTGCATGCTGGGGCCTGGCGTACATATTTATACCGCTACGCATCCCCTTGATGCCGTCGAACGTAATAGCGGTAAAGAGTACGGCAAACCGGTGGTCATCGGCCATAACGTATGGATTGGTGGCCGTGCAGCGATCAATCCTGGCGTAACTATCGGCGATAACGCGGTGATCGCATCGGGCTCCGTAGTAGTAAAAGATGTACCAGCTAACGCTGTCGTTGGTGGAAACCCGGCAAAAATAATCAAAATGCTGGAGAGTGAAAAACGGTAACTGTTATGCTTTTCTGCAACCAATCTGTTACTTTCCCCACAGATTTACGCAACATAAAATAGCCTTCAGGCTGAGCCCAATCGCACACACGGGCTCTTAGCAGAATTTGGGGAATAAGATGACAGAAATACAGCTGCTGCTAAAGAACACCATTGATGAGCTTAATGTAAAAGAGAAACGTGATAACCGCCCTCGCTTTAGCATTAGCTTTATCCGCAACCATCCATGGCTCTTTGTCGCCATGTATGCCGCTTTTCTGGCAACACTCATTGTCATGTTACGTTCAGAAACGCTGGCGGATTCTGTCTGGTTATTAATTGTGTTATTTGTTCTGCTAAACGGTTTCTTCTTCTTCGATGTGTATCCGCGCTATCGTTATGAAGACATTGATGTCCTGGACTTCCGCGTCTGCTATAACGGCGAATGGTATAACACCCGATTTGTTCCCGGACAGCTGCTCGAACGCATCCTGCAATCGCCTCGCGTCGGTAGTGAGCAAAAAGCTCAGCTGCAGAAAATGATCGATACTAAAGGCGAACTCTCTTTTTACGATGTGTTTTCTCTTACTCGCGCCGGTACTGCGCAATAAGACGATTCAGGGTTCGCACCGCAGAAACAAAGTGTGAAGCAGACGTATTACCGTAGCCCAGAACAAAACCGCTTCTCGCCGTTTTTACATTCAAATAAAAACGGCTTAAGGCCCCAGGCGCCAGCTGAAACCTCCGCGCCTGTTGCACTATCTCCCGATCGTCCACGTTTTCGATAGCCACAGTCAGGTGCAATCCTCCCTCACCGCCCAACAGCTCATAGGGTTGAACAAGCTCTTCCGCCAGAGCGTCCCGCAGCAGTAGCTGACGTTTACGATATAAACGTCGCATAGCGGCCAGATGGCGCGCATAGTGCCCCTCTTCGATAAACAGCGCCAGGGCCTTCTGTTCCGCCCGATGCCCGCCGCGTAATAGCGAACCAATAGCTCCTCGAGCAGCATCCGCCAGCGCGGGCGGCATCACCATGAAACCAATTCGTAGCGCCGGGAACAGCGTTTTGCTGAATGTTCCCAGATAAACCACCGGAGCCTGCTTCGTCATCCCCAGCATGGCCGGAATAGGTTCACCGCTGTAGCGAAACTCACTGTCGTAGTCATCCTCTATAATCCACGCATTATGCCGGCGGGCATACTCCAGCAGCGCCAGCCGCCTCCCGGCACTCATTACCGCTCCGCAGGGATATTGGTGGGAAGGTGAAGTAAAGATCAATCGCGGTACTTCACACTCGTTGCTGGAATCGAAGCGCATACCTTCCTGATCAACAGGCACGCCCTGAATATGAAGTCCGGATTTGAGAAACATGCTTTTTGCTCCCGGATAACCGGGTTCTTCCACCCATGCAGTTTCTCCAGCGACGCTAAGCAAGTGAGTACATAGATCGACCCCTTCGAGAGCCCCTTCCGTAATCACAATTTGGCTGGCTTCGCAGCGGATACCCCTGGAGAGAGCGAGGTGACGGGCAATTGCTTTGCGCAAAATGGGTTCTCCCTGGGCATCGCCGTAGCCCAGGAGTGCGCTTCCCTCTTCCCGTAATACCCGGTCAAGGAGCCGACGCCAGATGGAAAGAGGAAAGTAGTTCACTGCCGGCGTTCCCGGCGTAAAAAGCAACGCCGGAGAATCTCTACGCGTTCCAGCTGGCAATCCCTGTAAGTATTCGGGAAGCACGATAACGCGTTCCTCAATATCTTCTTCTACCGGCACAATCGAAGGCGCGACGTGCGTACCCTGCCGATTACGCAGTAGGTATCCCTCGATTGCCAGCTGCTCCAGCGCGCTGTTGATAGTATTGCGCGAAAGCCCCATCCGTTGTGCCATAACGCGCGAGCCGGGTAAACGGCTATCGCCTGCCAGCGTCCCCTGCAATATGGCCTCGCGCAGGGTTTTATAGAGCGTACGCTGTAGCGTTTCTCCTTTTCTACTGCACATAGCCTGGGTCAGCAAAGTAAAAAACTCATCGTCCGGAATATTCATCATCGCTCCTCGTGGCACCATAAAAACATACCCTGATGGCACTTTTTATGGAACCAACAAGTTCGTAATCTCACAGCATCATCCATGAAAGGAAGCCCCTATGAGCCTTTTGAACCAATACGAGCAACCCGTTGGTACCGCCTTGCCAGACTGGCAGCCCCGCCCGCATCCTGGGAGAGTGAGCCTGCAAGGTCGCTTTTGCCGCCTCGAGCCGTTGAGCACCAGCCACGCTAGCGAACTGTTTGCCGCCCATCGCTTAGCCCCGGATACGCGGAGCTGGACCTGGCTGCTGCGTGAACCAGACAACAGCCCGGAAGAATACAGCGCATGGATAGAAAGCGTATCCGGAAAAAGCGATCCCATTCACTTTGCGGTGATAGATATGCTGACAGGCCAGCCTGTTGGTTCGCTGGCGCTAATGAGAATCGACGCCAAAAATGGCGTTGTAGAAGTCGGCCACGTTCATTTCTCGCCTCTGCTAAGCCGGACAGCAATGGCTACCGAGGCGAACTGGCTCCTGATGCGCTATGTATTTGATACCCTCGGCTATCGCCGCTACGAGTGGAAATGCAATAGTTTAAATAAGCCTTCCCGACGGGCGGCGCTGCGGTTAGGGTTTCAGTATGAGGGGCGCTTTCGTCAGGCGCTGGTGGTAAAGGGCCACAATCGCGATACCGACTGGTTTTCGATTATCGATTCCGAGTGGCCGCAGGTAGACAGGGCAATGCAGCAATGGCTGGCCGCCGACAACTTTAGCGCCGACGGCCAACAGATACGTCCCCTGGAAAGCTTCCGTTAACGTCTTTTCTTGCGTCCCTGTACGGCCTTAAAGCGGGGATTACTTTTACAGATAACATACAGCCGCCCCTTGCGCTTCACAATCTGGCAATCCGGGTGGCGTTGTTTCGCGCTACGCAAAGAGTTAAGCACCTGCATTATTTACTCCTCTTCGCATCAATAAAGCCGCCAAAGCGCTGGCGGAAACGCGCGGTACTGCCTTCGTTATTGAAGGACTTCTGTTTACCGGTGTAGTAAGGATGAGATTTGGACGACACATCGAGCGTCACGTAGGGATACGTCGCGCCCTCCAGCTCAATCTCACGCTCGGTTTTGATGGTTGAACCGACTTTAAAGAATTCGTCAGCGCTGGTGTCGTGAAAAACCACCGTACGATAATGCGGATGAATATTGGGTTTCATATCGACCTTAATTAATATGTTATAACATAACAATATCGTACGCCGATTAAATACCAGGATCAACCCCAGCATAAAAAGGGTTAATGGGCGGCGCCTACCGCCCGTTGTGAATTAAGGATGTAGCTGATGCGCCAGAACCCTGAGCTGTTCGGCAATAGACTGCAGATTTTTACCTGGCTCCGTTTTCGGCCCGGTAGAGTGGCGTATGACCAGACGAGCCGGGAGGATAGAAGAAGTATGAGATGTATCATTATCGCCGCTGTCGAGGATACGTCGAACGGCTTCTTTGCCTTGTAAGTCCAGATCCAGGGATACGGTTGTGAGCGCCGGATAAAAAAATGAACTCTCGTAAGTATCATCGTACCCAATAACTGACTTTTCTCCCGGGATCGGCACCTGGTGCTGGTGAAACGCGCTCAGAACGCCTAATGCCATCTGATCGTTGCCCACCAATACGGCGGTAAAATTCGGCGTCTCACGCAGCATTTGCAGTGCGCCTGCATAGCCGCTTTGCGCGTCCCAGTTACCACGAATCACCGTCACTGGCCGCAGTCCATAGCCCTCCAGGGTTTCCATCCAGCTTTTTAAACGTAATTTTGCCGATACCGAACTTTCCGGCCCGGCCAATAGCGCGATCTCCCGGTGCCCCATCTCGTAGAGATATTTGACGCTTGCCCGGGTACCGTCTGCCGGATTGAACGAAACGTTAAACACGGAGCTATAAGGATCAACATCCAGGAAAAGACAGACAATATCATCGTTATCAGCAGCAATTTTTTGAGCCTGTTCAGTCTCTAGCGGTACGTTGATAATCACCTTGTCCACCAGCTGAGACTTTAGTTCATTAATAGAATCCTGGATGCTTTGGTTGACGCTCTCATCAATCATTGAGATGAGCACCTGATAACCCTCCACATTCGCATAGCGTTTTACCGCCGCGGCCACCTGAGACGGGGCGTGCAATGCAAGAGAAATCGTCACCAGGCCGACGGTATGGCTTTGCTTACCCACCAGCTGTTGCGCCAGGCGGTTTGGCACATAGCGAAGCTCCTCAATGGATTTCTCCACCTTGCTGCGCGTGGCCTTGGATACATTTGCAGATTTGTTGAGTACCCTGGACACGGTCTGATAAGAGACGCCCGCATGGCGAGCAACATCTTCTAAGGTCGCGCTTTTAGACTTCATGGTCCGGTTCCTTATGTTGTTATCCGTGGATTGTAACAGGGGGAATTTAAAAAAACGCTCACTGCGGCATCTCCCGGACAACAATCACCATAAAAAGTATTACGCTCACAATATAACAAAATGTGAATCATCTCACTACCCGTAACAAAAACCGCTTATTTATTTGCAGTTAATCACAATACGGCGATCGTTTAATTGCCTGGCATTGGGTTTAGGCATTTTATGACACAAAAAATGTGAACGTAATACAAAAATAAGAGGATAGACATGAACACTACGCTACGCACACTCTCCGTTGCGTTGGCCGCTGCGCTGATTTCACCATCCGTGTTTGCTGCTTCCGCCACCCTTCCAGGTATCGATTTTCATGGCTATATGCGCGCCGGGGTTGGGGTCTCCGGCGACGGCAGCCAGGCCGAATGGCAAAAGAATAAAATTGGCCGCCTGGGCAACGAATCTGACACCTACGGCGAACTGGAACTGGGTTCAGAGGTATACAAGAAGAATGATGTTAGTTTCTATCTTGATAGCATGGTCAGTATGGTTTCTGACGGCTCCAACGATAACGAAACGACACTTGATGACGATGCGCAGTTCGGCCTGCGCCAGCTCAACCTGCAAATTAAAGGGCTGGTCCCCGGCGATCCGAATGCGGTTATCTGGGGCGGTAAACGTTACTACCAGCGTCACGATCTGCATATCATCGATACCAAATACTGGAACATTTCCGGATCCGGCGCCGGGATCGAAAACTATACCCTCGGCCCTGGCGCCGTCTCATTTGCCTGGATCCGCGGCGACGCGAATGACGTCGATTACCGCGTCGATGGCGATAGCAACGTCAATATAAATTATCTTGATTTGCGCTATGCGGGCTGGAAGCCGTGGGCCGGATCGTGGACCGAATTTGGTATCGACTACGCGATGCCGAATACCACTAAAAAGCAGGATACCTACGGCGGACTCTATGATGCTGAAAACGGCATCATGCTAACCGGGGAAATTAGCCAGGATATGCTGGGCGGTTACAATAAAACGGTGCTGCAGTACGCAAACAAAGGGCTGGCGCAGAACATGGTTTCCCAGGGCGGCGGCTGGTATGACATGTGGAACTACGTTAATGACGCCACCGGCTACCGCGTTATCAATACCGGCTTAATTCCAATCACCGAAAAGTTCTCCATCAACCACGTGCTGACATGGGGCTCCGCGGACAACATTACTGATTACACCGATAAAACACGCATGCTGTCGCTGGTGGCGCGCGGGCAGTATCAGTTCACCGAATACGTACGCCTGATTGGCGAAGTCGGCGGCTTTTATCAGAAAGATAGCTACAAGAACAATACAGATTACAAGCAGGCCGGTGAGAAATACACCATTGCGCTGGGCCTGGCCGACGGCCCGGACTTTATGTCACGCCCGGAACTGCGCATTTTCGCTTCATATCTGAATGATTCAGAAAATGGTAAACCGTTCGAAGATCGCACCGCCAATAATACGTGGAACTTTGGTGTCCAGGTTGAAGCCTGGTGGTAACAGGATTCAAACTGTTTTATCGCCAACTGTAAGATCGTTAATTACCCTCCGGTAATCATTATTGCCATTGAAGGCGTTGTTTTATTTTCGGGATAACCCATTATTGCGTTATCCCGTTTTATTTTATTTCCGACTGGCAAAGTGTTCGTCAAGTAATTGACGTAAAGTATCTGACTGCTTACCAAAAATAGCATGCACCTGCTGCCCAAGGATAATAACCCCAAGCGCTCCCTGCTGCTGTAATGCCTGAGAATCTACAATTGAGAGATTATTCACCGTAACGCGTAAGCGGGTAATACAGGAATCTACGTTGATAATATTTGTCTCACCGCCGAATGCCTGAATTAAACAATCGACCTGTTGCTGCTCCACGTGGCTTAACGATTCCACCGGACGAGGCTGCGAGAAGTAATTCAGAAAGGATTTTAAACTCACCATACCAGACTCCTGATAAGTAGATAAAAAAACGCCTGCTCGCAGGAGCAGGCGCGGATAGAGAGAAATCAAGCGTTACGGCTAAGAATCCGGCAATCCCATGCATTTAAGGTCACCGATGTACTCAGTGCCGTGCCGGTAAGAGTGTCCTGGTAGCCCTGCGGTAAGGTCACATTCTGCTGCTGCGCGCTGTAGTTTTGCAGGAAAACGTAGGTGGTTTCACCATCCGTACGCGCAGTGGCCACCACGCCGGGCGGGAAATCAGCCTCAACCGCACGCGGCAGCGCCAGCTCTTGCATAATGGTACCGAAAAAGTCCCGCTGGAAAGCCAGATCGTTGCGCGAAGCGACGTGCCAGGCCTTACCTTTACCAAAATGGTTAACGGTGACTGCCGGTCTTCCGGCGTAAAAATCATCGCGGTAGGTCGCCAGCGGCTGCGCCGTTTCAGCATGAATCAGTTCACACAAATGGCGTACCTGGTACGGCCCCTGCAAGCCAGCTTCATTACCCGCCAGCCCCTGTACCAGGTTGCGTTCGCCGTCGTTCAGGCAGTCAATTTCTTCCGCCCAAATGCCCAGCAGTTTACGCAGCGGGCCCGGGAAGCCCCCCAGATGGCACAGGTCGGTTTCGTTAACAATGCCCGTCCAGTATGTTGTAACTAAATGGCCGCCGTTAGCCACAAAAGCTTCGGCACGTTCGGCAAATCCCTCGCGAACCATATACAGCATCGGCGCAATGACCAGCCGGTAAGCGCTCAGGTCAACGTCGGCATCGATAATATCAACCGCAATCCCCTGCTCCCAGAACGGGCGATAGTGCTCGTTGACGGTATTTTCATACTCCATACCAAGGTTACGCGGCCCCTGAGCATCATCCAGCGCCCAGCGGTTTTGCTGGTCGAAGATAATCGCCACTTTGGCATCCGTCCGGCATCCCACCACGCCGGGCAGCTGGCTTAATATCTCGCCGAGCTTAGTCACTTCACGACCCACGCGCGTGTTGAGGTGGCCGACATGATCGATTATCGCGCCGTGGAACTTCTCCACCGAACCGCGGCTTTTACGCCACTGAAAGTACTGCACCGAATCCGCGCCGTGCGCTATCGCCTGCAGAGAAGAGAGAATATGCATTCCCGGCTTTTTCAGCTTGCTGGTCGGCTGCCAGTTGGTCGCGCTCGGCGTGGATTCCATCAGGACAAACGGCTTGCCGCCCTTCAGGCTGCGCATCATATCGTGGTACATCGCGGTGTAGCAGGCCAGCGCGGTTTCATCTTTATCGCGATGCCACATCGGATAGCTATCCCACGAAATAAAGTCCAGCGCCTGCGCCAGCTGCCAGTAGTCGTAATCGTAGAAATACTCCATAAAATTGGTTGTCACCGGCAGATCGGCATTGGCCGCTTTCAATGGCGCGATTTCGTGGCGGCAGAAGTCGGTTACCTGAGCGCTGTTGAATCGACGCCAGTCCAGGTTCAGACCATGAATTGAGACTTCCCCCTGCGGAGCCGGAGATTCAATCTGCGTCCAGTCGCTGTAGGTGTGGCTCCAGAAGGTACTCCACCAGGCATGATTGAGATTATCCAGCGTTTCATAGCGCGCTTTCAGCCAGTCGCGGAAACGCTCCTGGCACAGGCTGCAGTGGCACTCCCCGCCGTATTCGTTGGAGATATGCCAGCCCAGCACCGCCGGATGCTGCGCGTAACGTTCCGCCAGCAGGGTATTAATCTTCAGGGTTTTCTCACGATAGACCGGCGAGGACATACAGTGGTTATGCCGTCCGCCGTGCAGCGCCGGCACCCGATCGCGGCCGACGCGCAGTACCTGAGGATACTTCTGCGACATCCACGCCGGACGGGCACCGCTTGGCGTCGCGAGAAATACATGAATTCCGGCGGCATACAGTTTTTCGAGAATTGTATCCAGCCAGCCAAATTCAAATACGCCTTCCTGAGGTTCAAGTTTCGCCCAGCTAAATATCCCTACCGACATAACATTACATTTTGCCTGCTGCATCATGGCAATATCTTTGTCGATAATATCGGGATAATTCTCCCATTGCTCCGGGTTATAGTCGGCGCCATGCAATAGCGTATTAACCTTCGGACTCAAAGGCGCAAATTTTTTCATAATAAACATCCTGAAGTGTAAAACTGAATAATTAATTAAATACCTTCATCGACGGCAATGCTTTTCCCTGGCAATCAAACAGCGCCTGATTTTCCCGGGCATTTCCCTCTTTCCACTCATCGTGAATATATTTCATTCCGGCAGGCGTCGCCCAGGTATTTCCCGGTACGGCAATCCACGTCGGCTCCCAATAAAAAATACCTTTACCGCGATGCTGCGGAACATCGGCAACGGCCTGCATTAAGTCATGAATATAATTATATTGCCCCTGCACGGTGGCCGGGTAACCGCCATCTTTTTCTTCTTTCGCCTGGAAGCTATTTTCGGCATTGTCGCAGTTATCCAGGGTATAAGCGTAAGCGGCTTCCACCACAATCACGTCTTTGTTATAGCGCTGGCTGATATCGTCCATATTGGCTTTCAGCGCGCTAATCGGACCATTCCAGTAGGTGTACATCGACAGACCAATAATGTCGTAAGGGACGTTACGCTTGCTGATTTCATCAAACCACCAGCGGAAGGTGTCGTTTTTCGTGCCTTCGGCCAGATGAAGCATAATTTGAACCTGCTCACCGCCGGTGAGATTTTCCTTCAGTCCATCGATGGCGGCATTCAGCAGCCCGGCAAGACGATCGAACTCGCCGCCGCCCTGCCCCCAGCTTTTCCCTTCCGGCCACAGCATACCGCCGTTGATTTCGTTGCCGATCTGCACCATATCCGGCAGCAAGCCCTCCTGCTTAAAGCGGGCAATCGTGTCGCGGGTATAATCATGGATCGTGGTTTTCAGCTGTGGATAGTCCAGCTTCTCCCAGGCTTTCGGCTTGAACTGCTTACCCGGATCGGTCCAGAAATCGCTGTAGTGGAAATCAAGCAGCAGCTTCATCCCCTGCGCTTTTGCCCGCTTCGCCAGCGCCAGCGTCGTCGCCAGATCGTTATCGCCGCCGCCGTAGCGCTGGCCATCGGCATCTTTGGGATCCACCCACAGGCGCAGACGAACGTAGTTCACGCCGTCGGCCTTCAGAATCGCGATCGGATCCTGCTGCTGATGGTTGTGATTAAAGAACTTCGCGCCGTGCTTTTCCGCATCCAGCAGCGTGGAGATATCCGCGCCTTTAATAAAATCAGCGGGCATATTGCTAAACGCCTTCGTTTGCAACGCATCTGCCGCCAACGTAGTAGCGGAAAAACCGCATGCCAGAGAAACAGCAAGCCAGGCGGGTGTTAATCTTTTCATGGAGTTATCCTTTTGTACTGCCAGAGGTGAGGCCGGAAACAAAGTATTTTTGTAGCGCCAGATAGAGAATTGCCACCGGGACGGCAATCAAGACCGCTCCCGCCGCGTAGGTGGTGTAGCTGGCGCCCATCTTCTGCGCCACCAGGTTGTACAGGCCAATCGGCAGCGTGTACTTATCCGGGGTACGCAATATGGTGCTGGAGAGAATGAAATCCCCCAGCGGGCCGGTAAATGAAAACAGCGCCACCACCGCCAGAATCGGTTTCGACAGCGGCATGATGATCTCGAAAAAGATGCGGAAGCTGCTGGCGCCATCCATCCGCGCCGACTCATCCAGATCTTTGGGGATCGCATCCAGATAGCCCTTCATGAGCCAGGTATTCATCGGGATCATGCCGCCGACGTAGATCAGCACCAGCGCCAGATGGCTGTTGATAAGCCCCAGCAGCTGGGAGAGGACAAAGATCGCAATCAGCGCTGAGAACTGCGGGATCATCTGCAACAGCAGGAACAGCATCAGCCCGTTCTGCCGACCTTTGAAACGAAAGCGGGAGAACGCATAGGCGGTGAAGCTCACGCTGATTAGGGTCAGGAGCATGGTCATGAAGCTGATTTTCATCGAGTTCCAGTACCAGGTGAGATAATTCACATTGCCGTTGAACAAATCCGCGTAATGCTGGAACGACAGATTTTCAGGAATAATCGACGTACTCAGGAGGCTGTTTCCGGCGTTCAGCGACGCCCCTACCGTCCAGACCAGCGGGTAAATAATGATCGTCGAGACAAAGATGACCACCAGCCAGGTGAGTGACAGGCGAATCCACTTTTCGCGTTTAATACTCGGTGATTTAGCCATGTTGCTTCCCTTACGCCATATCGTCATTTTTAAAGGATTTGGTGGCGCGGAACTGCCACAACGCCAGGCCAACGACAAAAATCGACAGCAGGATCGTAATGGTGGCCGCGATGGCGTATTGCGAAGATGACATGGTCAATTTATAGATCCACGACACCAGAATATCCGTACCGCCGGCATTCGACCCCGCCACCGCTGGCCCACCGTTATTGAACAGATAGATGATGTTGAAGTTGTTAAAGTTGAAGGTGTACTGAGTGATGATGATCGGCGCAATGGAGTACAGTACCAGCGGCAGGGTAATAGTCCGCAGACGGGTAAACGCGCTGGCGCCGTCCATCGTCGCCGCTTCATAGAGATCGTCGGGAATCGCCTGCAGTACGCCGGTAGTCATAGCGAAAACAAACGGAAAACCCAGCCAGGTTTGCATCATGATCAGCGCCGTCTTAGTCCAGAACGGATCGGTCAGCCAAGCCTTCGGACTGATGCCGAAGAAAGACAAAATGGCGTTGTTAATCACCCCGAATGAATCGTTGAACATCCCGGCAAAAACCAGAATCGTCACAAATCCCGGCACCGCCCACGGCAGAATGAAAATCGTGCGGATCATCGGCTTAAAGCGCAAATCTTTCTGGTTAACCAGAATCGCCAGCAGTACGCCAACGGTGCATTGCAGGGTTGTCGCCAGCAGCGTCCACACCACCGTCCACTGCAGGACATCAAAGAAGGTCGAACGCCAGATGGATAATGTGAAGATGTTGATGAAGTTTTTGAACCCCACCCAATCCACCAGCTTCGCGGGCGGGGTGTGGTACAGGTTATAGTTAGTAAAGGCGATCGCAAAGCCAAACAGAATCGGGAAGATGACCACAAACACCAGCAGAATAAAGCCCGGCGTAATCATCAAATAGGGAAAACCGTCGCTGAGCAGCATCTGATACTGCTTACGAACGCTATTCAGCGCCATGCCCTCATCGCGCTTTTTACCGTTAACCCAGGCATCACGCAGCGAGAGGAAATAGACTAACAAGCCAAAAGCGATGATCAGCACGCTGATGATCCCCTCGGCCAGCAGGAAAATAGAGTTATCCCGCGGGACTTCTTCACCTAAGGTGTACAACCCCCACAGACCTTCGCTGAGAAAGTCATAAAAAATGCTCATAAAACTGCTCAGCAGCACCAGGAAGACAATCCCCTTCAGCCACTGGCGATGATAAAACTGCCCAAAACCCGGCACGATAGCCAGCAACAGGCCGCACCACGCGTGGCGTCCTGCGCCACGCGCTTCGGCAATATTTTCGCTGGGATTGATAATCACACACGACTCCTTCTGAAAACGGGAGGACGGCCCTCCCGTTCTGTTACATCAGCTGATTATTGATTGCTGGCCTGCATGGCTTCGATCTGCATTTTGATCTGCTTCTCGGCGTTATCCAGCGCTGCCTTCGGCTCCTGTTTACCGGTCAGGCTCAGCTCCAGCGCAGCGTTCGCCGGGCCCCAAACTTCCCCCATTTCCGGGATCCCCGGCATTGCCGTCGCCCGCGCTGACTGCACCGCCACCGCGCTGGCCTTTTCATCATTCTTAATCAGCGGATCGTCAATCATGGCCTTCAGCGGCGGGATTTCGCCGGTCGCCACATAGCGTGCTTTCACATACTGCGGCTGGTTAATAAACTCAATAAACTGCTGCGCCAGCGCTTTATCTTTACTCCACGTCGAAACCACGTAGCCCTTCACGCCGAGGAAGGAGCTCATCGGTTTGCCGTCCGGCAACGTCGGCAGGGGAACCACGCCATAATTAATGCCTGCTGCTTCGTACGGCTGGAATGCCCACGGGCCGTTAATCACCGCCGCCGCTTTCTTCTCGGTGAACAGGGAATCGATGGCGTTCAACCCGTTGTCACCGAGGATCCCTGCCGGGAAAACCTTATCGGTATAGAATTTTTTCAGGAAGGTGACCGCTTCCACCGCGCCAGGCTTGTTGAGGCCAACATCCTGTGGGTTAAATCCGCCTTTATCGTTTTTGCCAAAGATATAGCCGCCCATCGGCCCGATGGCGCCCCAGCTGTAATAGATCTGGTCAAATTTCGCCAGCAGGCCGTATTTCCCCTCTTCGCGCTGCTTTTTCGAGTAATCGAACCACGCCTGCAGGCTATCCAGCGGCTTATCGATCAGGTCTTTGTTATAAATCAGCACTAAGGTTTCCACCGCTTTCGGCACGCCGTAAAGCACGTTATCCATATGGAAAGCGCTGATTGAAGCAGGCGTAAACGCCTCCTGCTTCTCCTGCTCCACCGTCAGAGGAGACAGCAGCCCCTGAACGACCGCACCGCCCAGCTGATCATTCGGGATCACCAGAACGTCCGGGCCGATGCCCGCCGGGCCGTCAAGGCGCAGCTTTTCCAGCTGTTGGGCGTACGGCATTTCCTGCACGTTTACTTTAACGTTGAACTGCTTTTCAAAATCGCTTACCGCGGCTTTGATGCCATCGGATTTTTTGATGTCTTCCCAGACGTTGAGCTGTCCGGCCGCGTACGCCTGCAGGCTCGTCAGCTGCCCGGCAGCCAGAGTGGTAAGGATCAGTGCAGCAAGAGTGTTCTTTTTCATTATCAACCTCATGTGAAGGTATAACAATTTAATGGTTTTTATTGCGAGGTATGGCTTACAGAAATCTCTCAGCCAATTGAAAATCGGCAATTCATAATCATAAAAGCCGTCATTTAAGATTTGTTATACGCTACGCTTTGAATGCTGATAAAACTACTGGAAGCTGCCAGTTGTGTGATCATGATTGCAGAAATGAAACATCGATGTAGGGTGCAAAAACTCAGGAAGTTATAGTCACAGCATGATTTTAGCGTCGTTGAGCATCGTCCGGCTGTATTGTCATACGTTATACAAAAAACGCATCACAGCCCAAATCCCAACGGCAATAACGGCTACTAACCCGGGGAGTGTTGATGTCCAATATACGACTGAGGAATGTCACCAAGCGGTTCGGCAGTACAGTGACGCTGCATCAGGTCAATCTTGATATTGAAGATGGTGAATTTGCGGTGTTCGTCGGCCCGTCCGGCTGCGGTAAATCGACGCTACTGCGGATGATTGCCGGTCTGGAAGAAGTCAGCGACGGTGAAGTCCTGATTGGCGATGAAGTGATGAATGATGTTGTCCCCGCCCATCGCGGCGTTGCCATGGTATTCCAGTCCTATGCGCTCTATCCGCATATGACGGTGGCGGAGAATATGGGCTATGGCCTGAAGGTGAATAAAGTGCCTAAAGATGAAATTCGCCGCCAGGTTGAAATGGTGGCGAAAACGCTGCAGCTCTCTCACCTACTGGATCGTAAACCTAAGCAGCTTTCCGGCGGTCAGCGCCAGCGCGTGGCGATTGGCCGCGCCATCGTACGTAATCCTCGGGTGTTTATGTTTGATGAACCCCTCTCTAACCTTGACGCCGAACTACGCGTTGAGATGCGCCTGCATATCGCTAAACTTCATCATGAACTCAAGACGACGATGGTTTATGTCACTCACGATCAGGTTGAAGCGATGACCCTGGCCGATAAGATCGTAGTGATGAACTATGGCAAAGTCGAACAGATGGGGTCGCCGATGTCGCTGTATTACAACCCGGTGAATAAGTTCGTCGCTGGGTTCATCGGTTCACCAAAAATGAACTTCCTGCCCGCGACGGTAACCGCATGGCAGCCGGGTCAACTAAGCGTGAAGATGGCGCAGGATCATAATCTGACGCTCAATATCACCACATCACCGCTGCAGCCGGGTGCTGCCGTGACTCTGGGTATTCGTCCTGAACATCTCTCAACCAATGTGAATATCGGTACCGTGGTTGAGTTTCAATGTGAAGTGGTCGAGAGGCTGGGTAACAACACCTATCTGTTCGGTCAATGTTATGGCCACGATAACGTCAAAATCCTGCTGCCCGGCGACGTTCACTTCCGCCCCTGGCAAAAGATCAGCGTCGCATTCGACGATCGCTTCTGCATGGTATTTGATGAAAATGATCTGCGCATTAGTGACGACATCGCAGCCCCTGATGCCCATTAAACGTAACATTTGATTGTCATGAATGCGCTTTAGAATCTGAATCTATGCTGACAACCTTCATTGTCAGTATGTCAGCCCTCGTTATCTCCGCTCCGTTAAAGGCATGAAACGGAACGGTTCATCCACTGTTAGCCCGAACTCGTTGCTATCTGGCGGTTCGGGCCTTTTTTATGCCGTTTGCTAAATCCTGCTTTTATCTTTCGCGTATACTCATTCAACCCCTCAATAAAATAAGGACATACTCATGACTACCCGGCATCAGGTGAGCCTGGTTACAGGGGTACTCATACTCGCCATTATTTTGCCGGTGGTGCTGAGCATCTGGCTGGCAACGCAGCAGGCCAAAGAACAGTTTTATACCGAGCTGGATAACTTTTCCGTCCGCGTGCTGGCGCGAGTGCAGCAGGTTGCCGATCAGGCAAGAGAAGCGCTTAAAGAAGCGGATGCGCACGCCGCCGCGACCTGCAGTCCACAGCATCTGCTCAACATGCGGCGAATTGCCTACACTCACCGCTACGTCCAGGAAGTTCTGTGGTTACACGATGGTATTCCACAGTGCTCTTCCCTCGAAGATCATCAGGTTTCGGTTACCTTTCCGGCGCCCGACCATATTACCGTCGATGGCTATCGCACCTGGCTCACGTCGGTGAACGACCTCGGACTAAAACATAAAATGACGGCAATGGGCAGCGAACATCACGTGGTGATGATCGACCCCGTTTCGTTTATCGATGTGATCCCGTTAGGCCAGGAAGAAATTCACACCCTCCTGTTTGGCACTCAGCGCGATCAAATTATTATCAGCAGTCAGCCGCTTAATGCCGCCGCCTGGGAGCAAATTAAACATCTCAATGTTGAAACCTTAACCCTTAATAATATCGTTTATCGTCTTCACCGTATCCCGGAGCTGGGACTGGCGATCGCCACCTGGTCATCAACATTGCCGCTGCAAAAAAAGCTGCATCAGCAGCTGATACTATGGCTGCCGATAGGCCTCTTCACCAGCATTCTGGCCTCATTCCTTCTCCTCCGCTTGCTACGAAGGTTACGCTCGCCGCGGTACGGAATGCTGGACGCGCTGAATTCCAACGCCATTCAGGTTTATTACCAGCCCATTATTTCGTTACAGAGTGGAAAAATCGCCGGTGCAGAAGCGCTTGCCCGCTGGAAGCAGCCTGATGGAAGTTTTTTATCGCCGGATATTTTTATCCCACTTGCCGAACAAACCGGTCTGATTACCCGTTTAACCGAGAATATTGTGCGGCAAATCTTTGCCGATCTTGGTACCTGGCTGCGCCAGCGCCCGGAAATACACATTTCGATTAACCTGTCGGTTGATGATTTACGCTCGCCAAAGCTGCCGTACCTCCTGCAAGAGCAGCTTCAACGCTGGGGCATCAGCGCTCAGCAGATCATCCTGGAAATCACCGAGCGCGGTTTTGTCGACCCGCAAACGACTCTGCCGGTTATCGCCGGCTACCGGCAGGCCGGACACCGCATCTCTATCGATGACTTCGGTACAGGCTATTCCAGCCTCAACTATTTACAACAGCTGGATGTCGATACCCTGAAAATCGATAAATCGTTTGTTGATACGCTGGAGTACAAACCGTTAACGCCGCATATTATCGACATGGCGAAAGCGCTCAATCTGGCGACGGTCGCAGAAGGCGTTGAAACTGAATACCAGCGCGACTGGCTGCGCCTTCATGGCGTGCAGTACGCTCAGGGTTGGCTGTATAGTAAAGCGCTGCCAAAGGAGAAATTTATTCTGTGGGCTGAAAACAATCTTAAAGCGAACTCTACACCGTCAGAGAAAATACGCATCTGAGGTACGCATACCTCATGACTACGTGCTTTGTGGCGCGTCTATCGCCATCCCCACAGGCTATGGGGATGGCAAAGATGAATTACTCATCCAGTAGCGGAGCAAAACCGCCGAATATCATTCGTTTTCCATCAAATGGCATATTTTCGCCAAACGCTTTCATCCGCGGATCGGACATCATTTTGGCGTTGGCGGCATCGCGCGCCTCTTTTGAAGGATATTCAATCCAGCTAAATACCACTTCTTCATCGTCTTCAGCTTTTACCGCCATGCGAAAGTCGGTCAGCTTTCCATCCGGCACATCATCCGCCCAGCACTCGACTACCCGCAGGGCGCCAAACTCCTTAAATAATGGTGCGGCCTTTGCTGCCATCTCGCGGTATGCCTCCTTATTTTCCGCCGGTACGGCAACGACAAAACCATCAACGTACTTCATGAGTATGCTCTCCGAAGTGAACAGTACAACCGGAGAATCCGGCCGTATCTGACTTGATAAGTTTAGTCTCTCCGCCTGATAGCAGCGGGAAATCAGGAAATCGCCTCACTGCGTTTCACCGCCGCCTTACGCGCTGCTGGCTGATGGAACCACGGCAGGCATAGCTGGATCAGCGGGCCGATCGTTATCGCATAGAGTACGGTTCCCACGCCAAAACTACCGCCCATCATCCAGCCTATCAGCAAGACGGAAAGTTCAATTGCGGTACGAATACCGCGCAGCGACCACCCCGTACGGGCATGCAGCCCGGTCATCAGACCGTCGCGCGGCCCAGGGCCAAAACCTGCGCCAATATACATCCCCGTCGCCAGCGCATTCAGTACGATGGCCCCAACCAACAGCAGGCTGCGCACCACCAGCGAATCCACCGGCGGCAGCACAGCCAGAGTCGCGTTCGCCGCCAGCCCCAGCACAATGACGTTACTCACCGTACCCAGGCCCGGCATTTGCCGTATCGGGATCCACAGCAGCAGCACTGCGGCTCCCGTCAGGATCATGACCGTCCCCAAATCCAGGTTGAACTGCTTACCGACCCCCAGATGAAAAACGTCCCAGGGATCGGCGCCAAGATTGGCATGAACAAATAACGCAGTAGACATGCCGTAAAGGACCAGACCAATATAAAGTTGCAGCAAACGACGTACCATTTTTCACCTCAGAATAATTGCGTTCCTCAGCATCATCAGCAAAAATGGATTGATAATTAATGGCCAGTTTTTAAAAAGTGGATTGCTATGTCATCTCGTCGCTTTGGTTCACAGTCTCTGGTACGCCTGTTGGGCAACTGGCAGGAATCCACTTCTCGTACGCCTATCTGGCGCCAGCTGGCGGAAGCGCTGCGCTTGCTAATCCTCGATGGCCGCCTGCCGCTGGAAACCCGTCTGCCCGGCGAGCGTGAACTGGCGGCTGCGCTGAATATTAGCCGAACAACGGTTGCCAGCGCGCTGGGTCAACTACGGGAGGAGGGCTATCTCTATAGCCGCCAGGGAAGCGGTTCGCGTATCGCTTTGCCGGAACGGCCCGTAGAGGTTGCAGCCAAAACGCCGGATTCGCTCTCGGTGAATTTAGCCATTGCCGCACTCAGCGCCGGACCTGAAATCCATCAGGCCTTCAGCCAGGCCCTGAAGATCATGCCTCAGCACTTATCCAATACGGGTTACGATCAGCAAGGGTTGTCTCTCCTGCGCGAAGCGATCGCCCGCCGCTACAGCGAACGCGGACTGCCAACCCGCAGCGATGAAGTTATGATCGTCAACGGAGCGCTTAACGGCTTTGCGCTGGTTCTGCGCTTATTCACCGGGCCTGGCGATCGGGTGGTAGTGGATGCGCCAACTTATCCCATGGCGATCAGCGCGATTCAGGGTGCATCATGCCGTCCGGTTAGCGTTGCCCTGCCGCAGCAGGGATGGGATTGCGACGGCTTAGCGGCGACGATCGCCCAAACGGCCCCGCGTCTGGCCTGGTTAATGCCGGACTTTCATAATCCGACCGGCCGCTGTATGGACAGCGCCACGCGCCAGCGGATAGCAGACCTTGCCGCACAAACCCGCACCACTCTGGTAGTCGACGAGACGATGGTTGATTTATGGTTCGACGCGCCTCCGCCCCCTCCCTTAGCGGCATTTAATCCTGATGCCCCGGTAATCACCATCGGCTCTGCAGGCAAAAGTTTCTGGGGTGGCTTACGCATAGGCTGGATCCGCGCCTCCTCGCGAACCATTGCCTCGCTGGCCCAGGCCCGCGACTCGCTCGATCTCGGATCCCCGCAGCTGGAACAGCTGGCCTGCTGCTGGTTGCTTGAAAATGAGAAAACGCTATTACCGCCGCGGCGCGCCATGCTGGCAAACCGTCGGGATATGTGCGGTGCGCTCATGAAGGAATATTTTCCCCACTGGCGCTTTACGCCGCCGGAAGGAGGGCTCTCTTTTTGGGTTGAATTGCCAGGAATGCTGGCTACGCTCTTTTCCGTTCGTGCAGAAAGCCGTGGAATTCATATCGGGACGGGGACGCGGTTTGGCCTGGCCGGAGCATTTGATCGCTATTTGCGTTTGCCTTTTACGCTTTCCGATGAGGAACTACGCAGCGCATTTAATACATTACAGCCGTTATGGCATAGCCTTACGGAACAAAAAGAGAGCTTTCGTCTGAGGAAAATCATCTAATAAAATATCGACGGGCTGGAGCCAGCCCGCCAAAGCCATCATCCATAATGCATATGAGATGTTTTTATAAAATTGCGCATCAATTCTGTCTTCAGGACATGTCAGTCAGATGACAAAAATGAGATCGTTGCATTAATGCTGACGTGGGATTGGAAACCCTTTAAGAGAAATAATAAAGCCGTCTTCATCTTTTTTAATTTTTGCGCCCGTATCACACCAGTCGGAAGCAATGCGAAAGAACTCATCACTACCGATATTCCAGTTCAGGCGTACATGTTTAACGTAGCCGGAACGCAACATGTCACAGGCTTCGCTATAGTTGCTGGCTGTAGAGAGTTGTTGTTTCATTTTTTCTTCTTCAGAATTTTACGTAATGCTTTGATTTCTTTAGGGGTTAATGGAGACGTTTCCTCTTCGGTATGCTGGCTATCAATATCTTCTTCCGAAACCCCCGCCTCGTCTGCTGATTCCGCTACCTGAAACGCCAGCAGCAGCAGTTTTTCCGTAGCCGCTCCTAAATTTTCATTATTTTCTTCCGCATACTGACGCAGTTTTTCTTTTAACTCGCTATCAATTTTTACGTTAAGAACCACAGTGGCCATAGTCACGCTTCCCGTGAAATAAAATCATCGTATAATTAATACACGAAGTTAACATGCTGATCCAGAGATATATTTTTAGCTTATATCAAGAAACAATTTCCTATGAATAACCTGCACATTATATATGACAAAAAAATGACATTAACATTTCAATTAAATTTCAAATTTATGACCATGTGAATTTTTGATATAAAAAACACAACTTTTTAGAAGCGAAAAAAATACACACTATATTTGTGGTTATTCAATATAAAGGGGAGTTGTGAAGCTATCGCCTGGTTACTGAGAGCATTTGGGGCAGGCTGAAATGGGTGGGGGCCCTGCCAGCTACATCCCGGCACACACGTCGTCTGCTCTGGCTGCTTCCTTCCGGACCTGACCTGGTAAACAGAGTAGCGTTGCGGGAGAACCAACAGAGCCCCCATTGAGAGCGCTAGTTACCTAACGCGCTGGCGCATTATCCCTGCTGAACCCGTGAATTGCAAGCCGCCGCAGACTGGGTGCTGGTTTATTGCGCAAAGCCGCATATTCTGGGCAATACCCACGGCTTAAGTACTCGATCATGCGTGCCAAACCGCGAGTTGACGCCCGGACAATTCGCCTGCTGCTTGTTGAGAATACTGCTTATCAATAGCAAATACATATATTCATCGTATGCCGCTATCGGGCCTGGCGACTGGTTTAGCGCTACGAAACCGGCTTAACTCGCTGTCTGTACACGCCGTCGTGCAACGCTTATCCTTAACCTTTCCCGGCAACAGGATGAACCATGGATTCTCACGATACTTTTCCGCAGCGGGTCTGGCAGATTGTCGCCTCGATTCCTGAGGGGTACGTTGCCACCTACGGCGACGTTGCGCAGTTGGCCGGTTCACCGCGCGCGGCGCGGCAGGTCGGAGGGGTATTAAAACGTTTGCCTGAAGGTTCCACCCTCCCCTGGCATCGTGTTGTGAATCGCCACGGCACCATCTCCCTCACCGGACCGGACCTGCAGCGCCAGCGGCAGGCGCTCCTGGCGGAAGGCGTTCAGGTTTCAGGCAGCGGTCATATTGATCTGCAGCGCTACCGCTGGATTTATTAGAGGCAAAAAAATGCCCCGGTAAAGGGGCATAGTCGGCGTTATTGCGCCACGGGAACGGTGTTATTTGCCACCGGTACCGCCGTTTGCTGAACCGGCACCAGGAGCAGATCGGCACGATTACCGCCCTGGTTAATCACCGGCTGTACGGTATCAGTAATAAACATTAGCTGACCGTTAACGGTAATTGCCGCGCTGAGCAGAATACGGGCGTTAGGCTGGATTTGCGCCTGGTTATAGGGCAGAACAAAGTTAAACGGCGCCTGCTTCCCTTCCGTCCTGACCGCTTTTTGCGACAGCACGTGGGCTGGCGCATCGGCCAAAGACGCATCCGAGAGGGTTACGGTCAATATTGCGTCCGGCGGTAACGCCACGCGCTGTCGAATAGAGATCGTCCCGGAGACGTTAGGCTGCTGCTGCGAGGAGCTTAGTGAAGCAATGCCATAAGGATCGGGCGCCGCCTGGTTCGCCGCATTGCTGCTGTGGTTATTCGCACAGGCAGACAACGTAGCCGCTACGGCTATAGCACTTAACATATAGGCAAATTTCATTATTTTCTCCTTTCATCCCTTAGAGCATGTTCAACCGCAACGCGGCGAAACATTTTCATCATGAATAAGTGTGGCACAGTTCTCAATTTTCGCCCGCAAAAGGGCCATATTCAGATTATTACTGCCCCGGACGTTCCGGCGGCTAAAGTGATACCTGTAAGCCAACCGCGTAATGGAGGATGCGAAAAAGTATTTGCCACTCCTCCGAACCGCTCTTCAGCGTATGCACCTCTGGCATCGCTCTTTCGCCTGTTATGTATCGATAGTTAACACAATTAATGTCGGAAAAAGAGCCTCGATTCAGTTTATTACACCCATCGGACCACTTGCGATTCCAGGTTATACTTGCCTCAAGAACGCGCTGCGTAAGGCAGCCATCATTGATTGAGGGTCATTATGAGTCAGGCATTAAGCAATCTGCTGGCATTGTTAAATCTGGAAAAAATTGAAGAGGGATTGTTTCGCGGACAGAGCGAAGATTTGGGCTTACGTCAGGTTTTTGGCGGCCAGGTGGTTGGTCAGGCGCTATATGCTGCCAAAGAGACCGTCCCCGCCGAACGCCTGATCCACTCATTCCACAGCTACTTTCTACGTCCGGGCGATAGCCAGAAACCTATCATCTATGATGTTGAAGTGCTGCGCGACGGCAACAGCTTTAGCGCCCGTCGGGTTGCGGCAGTGCAGAACGGTAAGCCGATTTTCTATATGACCGCCTCTTTCCAGGCGCCGGAGCCGGGCTACGAGCATCAAAAACCGATGCCGTCAGCGCCTGCGCCGGACGGTTTACCCTCGGAGACGGATATCGCCCGTAAGCTGGCGCATCTGCTTCCGCCGCTGGTCAAAGAGAAATTTCTCAACGATAAACCGCTGGAGATTCGCCCGGTAGAATTCCACAACCCGCTGAAAGGTCATGTGGCGGAACCCGCGCGCCAGGTCTGGATCCGCGCCAACGGCGCTGTTCCGGAAGATATCCGTATTCATCAGTCTCTGCTGGGCTACGCTTCTGACTTTAATTTCCTGCCCGTAGCTCTGCAGCCCCACGGCGTAGGCTTTCTGGAACCGGGGATGCAGGTTGCCACTATCGATCACTCAATGTGGTTCCATCGCCCGTTCAATATCAACGAATGGCTGCTTTACAGCGTAGAAAGCACCTCGGCCTCCAGCGCACGAGGCTTTGTACGCGGCGAATTCTACACTCAGGACGGCACGCTGGTCGCTTCTACAGTGCAGGAAGGCGTGATGCGTAATCGTAACGCATAAAAAAACAGAGCCTCCCGGAGGGAGGCTCTGCTGCTACAGAAAATAACTCAATTTTATCAAGCGTTGTAGGCGTTTTCACCGTGGCTGTTCACGTCGAGGCCTTCACGTTCCTGCTCTTCCGGTACGCGCAGACCAACGGTCATATCGGCAACTTTATAGCCAATAAACGCTACGATCCCGGACCAGACGATAGTGATGGCGATACTTTCCAGCTGTACCAGAACCTGATGGCCCATGGTCACGCCTTCCGCGTAGCCGACGCCGCCCAGAGAGGTTGCAGCGAAAATGCCGGTCAGGATGCAACCTACGATCCCACAAACGCCGTGTACGCCGAACACATCGCAGGGGTCATCAACGCGCAGCCAGCGTTTCAGAATGGTTACGCCCCACAGACCCGCCAGACCCGCGGCGATACCCACAATCAGAGAACCGCCGACGCCAATGTAACCACATGCCGGAGTGATGCCGACCAGACCAGCAATTGCCCCAGAACAGGCGCCCAGCAGAGAAGGCTTGCCGCGGGTCGCCCATTCGCCGAATGTCCACGCCAGAATAGCCGCCGCCGTTGCCACCACGGTATTAACGAACGCCAGGCCGGCAATTTCGTTCGCCGCGCTTGCTGAGCCGGCGTTGAATCCGAACCAGCCAACGTAGAGGATAGCGGTGCCGGTGAACACCATCGGCAGGTTATGCGGTTTGAACGCTTCTTTGCCAAAACCGACGCGTTTGCCCATCATATAGGCCCCCACCAGTCCGGCTACTGCGGCGTTGATGTGAACCACCGTACCACCGGCGAAATCAAGCGCGCCGTGGCTTGCCAGCAGGCCGCCGCCCCATACCATATGCGCAATCGGGATATAAGAAAGCGTCATCCATACCACAACGAAAATCAGTACTGCGGAGAAGCGAATACGTTCAGCCAGCGCACCAACGATCAGGCCGACGGTGATACAGGCAAATGAGCCCTGGAAGGCGACGTGGATATACTGATAGAAGCTGCCCATCAGCGCTTTCAGTTCAATATTCTTCAGCAGCACCCAATCAAAGTTACCGAAGAAGCTGCCACCGGTACCGAAGGCCAGCGTGTAGCCATAAACAACCCACAGTACGCAGACCAGACCAAAAGTCACGATGACCTGAGTCAGCATAGAGAGAACGTTCTTGCCGCGGATCAGCCCGCCGTAGAACAGCGCGATACCCGGAATCGTCATAAACAGCACCAGCGCGGTGCAAATCATCATAAAAGCGTTATCGGCTTTATCGGCTACCGCCGGCGCGGCCATCGCCAGCCCCGGAAGAAGCGCCAGCGCTCCCAGACCCGTTTTCATTGTTGCTATCTTCATTGTTTCGTTCCCCATCGCTGTGTGGTCTGAAAGTTACAGTGCCGCTTCGTCAGATTCGCCGGTACGGATGCGAATGACGCGCTGCAGCTCGGCGACAAAGATTTTGCCATCGCCAATTTTTCCGGTGTAAGCCGCTTTACTAATGACATCGACGACTTCATCCAGCTGATCGTCGGCAATCGCGACGTCAATCTTTACTTTCGGCAGAAAATTGACGCTGTACTCGGCGCCGCGATAGAGCTCCGCGTGGCCTTTCTGACGGCCGAAGCCCTTAACTTCAGTGACCGTCAGGCCCTGAATGCCTATTGAAGATAATGCCTCGCGCACATCTTCCAGTTTGAATGGTTTGATTACCACGGTAACCAGCTTCATAAGTCCCCTCCAGTCAGAATTCGGTAATGGCCGCAGCTAACACCTGTCTAATAAAGCAAGGGCTGTGCCAGAAATGAAAAAGGACCGCCAGGCGGCCCTTTTGGAGGGGGAATAAGAAGAATTCTGCGTAAGCGAAGCGGCAAAATGCCGCTTCCGCCTAAAATTGCACCATTTCAGTGCGCGCCAGGTAACATTTTTGCACCACCTCAAACCGGATACCCGAAGCTGCCTGTTTATGGTGCATCAGGCGATAAGCGACTCTTCCTGCGCGCTGGCGGCCAGCTCTTCGCCGGCCAGCTGCAGCTGATACATCTGCCAGTAGCGGCCTTTCGCCGCCAGCAGCTGCTGATGGTTTCCACGCTCTACCGCCTGACCGCGGTGCAGTACCAGGATCGTATCGGCCTCGACGATGGTCGATAAACGATGCGCGATCACCACCAGCGTCGTATGCTCGCGCACGCGGGCCAGAGCCTGCTGGATCGCCTGCTCAGTACCAGAATCGATATTAGCCGTCGCCTCGTCGAGAATCAGCACCTGAGGCGTATCAACCAGCACCCGCGCCAGCGCCAGCAGCTGTTTCTGACCAACGGAGAGGTTATTCCCCTGCTCGCCCAGTTGAGTATAAATCCCATCGCTCATTTCTCGCGCCAGCTCCGCCAGCTGTACCGCTTCCAGCGCCTCCCAGACCTGCTCTTCGCTAATGTCACGACCGAGAGTGACGTTGGCATAGAAGGTATCCGCCAGCACCACCGGATCCTGTTGCACCATCGCAATCCCCTGGCGCAGCGCGCTGTGGCTTAAGGACGACAGCGGGCGACCGTCGATGCGAATCTCTCCCTGAGTCAACGGATAGTAGCCCATCATCAGGCTGGCCAGGGTGCTTTTACCGCTCCCGGTATGGCCGACCAGCGCCACAAAGCTGCGGGACGGAATGTCGAGATTGATATCCTGCAATACCAGGCTATCGTCGCGGTAAGCAAAAGAGACATGATCGATGCTAACCGCACCGCTGCGCAGCGGCTCGTTATCGTCTCCCCACGCCTGACGCGGTTTGTCCATCAGTTCGAAAACGCGCTCGCCCGCAACCACCGCCTGCTGCAGCATGGACTGCTGGGTGGTGAGTTCGATAAGCGGCTCGTTCAGGCGGCCAAGATAGCTAATAAAGGCATATAACACCCCGACTTCGATCGTTCCGCTGCTGCTGAAACCAAACAGCATCAGCAGTCCACAGAGAATTAATGAAGAGAACAGGCTCAGCAACGGGCGCAGCAGGAAACCATCAAGACGCAGAGTTTGCATCCGCGCCAGATAGTGCGCATAGCTGGCCTCGCGCATCCGTTCGCCGAACCGCGCCTGCTGGCGGAACTGCTGGATGACGCCCATGCCGTTAATTACTTCATTGAAGCCGTCGTTGATATCCGCCAGCCACGCGCGGACCCGCCTGACGATAGGCGTGCTGTAACGCTGATAAATCATCATCACAATCAGCACCGCCGGGAAAATAGCGATCGCCACCAGCGCCATTCGCCAGTCAAGGCTGAACATCGCCACCAGCATCGCGCCAATTAAGGCAGCGCTACGCAGTACGGTCGCCACGACGGTCACGTACAGATCGCGAATCACTTCGGTATCGTTGGTCACCCGTGAGATAAGCTGGCCGACCGGTTGCGTATCAAATTCGCTGAGCGGCTGGCGTAGGGCGGCATCCATCACGTCGCTGCGCAGCTGCTGAACCACGCCGACCGCCGCGCGGTTAAACAGCAGCGCCTGGCAGTAGTGCAGACCCGCAGCAAGGAGCTGCAGACCAATGTAGGCGGCGGCAAGACCGCTAACCAGCTTCAACGGCAGCAAATTCTTCGCCACCATATTGTCGATAAAGTAGCTAATCAGTAGCGGACCGCTAACCTCCGCCACCGCTGCAATCCACATAATGGCAACCGCTAACATCAACGGCTTACGCCACGGGGAGCCGTAGGCCAGCAGGCGCTTAAGCGTTGGCCAGAGTTCAGTGAAACTACGCACCGGCGGCCTCCTCATCTTGCAGCGGAATATCATCCAGCGCCGCTTCCAGCTGCTGATAACGGTACATATCGCGATACCAGCCGGACTGCGCCGCCAGGGAGTCGTGGCGACCACGCTGGGCCACATGACCATGCTGCATCACCAGAATTTCGCTGGCCTCGGTCAGCGCCGACAGGCGATGGGCACTAATAATCACCGTCCGCCCCTCTCCCCACTGTCGCAGGTTATGCAAAATCTGGTGCTCCGTTCGCCCATCCACCGCCGAAAGCGCATCATCAAGAATAAGAATTTCCGCTTCCAGCAACAGTGCGCGAGCGATGGAAATTCGCTGCTTTTGCCCACCGGAAAGCATAACGCCGCGCTCGCCCACTTCGGTGTTATATCCCTGCGGCAGGCGCAGAATATCCTCATGCACGCTGGCAAGCCGGGCAACGTGCTCAATTTGCTCCTGCGTGGCGTCCGGTTTACCGAGGGCAATATTGCTGGCGACGGTATCGGAGAACAGAAACGGCGTCTGATTGACTACCGCAAGGCGGGCACGCCAGCTATCCAGCTGAAGCCGGGTCAGGGGCACGTTGTGGAAACGAATCTCGCCCTCGGTCACGTCAAAATGGCGCTGAATCAGCGCCAGAATGGTGCTCTTACCGGAACCTGTCGGCCCGCAAATGCCCAGCATCTGCCCGGGCTGAAGCGTAAAGTTAACCTTTTCCAGAGAGGGTTTATTCGCCTGCGGATAGACAAACTCGCCAACGGCGACGCTAAGCGTACCGCGACCTTCCGGCGTTGGCTCGCTGCCGTCGTTTACCACCGGCGCCTCCTCCAGCATGGTGCGAATGCGCGCATAGGCCGCGCTACCGCGCTCAACGATGTTAAACATCCACGCCAGCGCCAGCATCGGCCAAATCATCAGGCCGAGGTACATCACAAAGCTGGTCAGTTGGCCAAGAGTCAGACTGCCCTGGATCACCATCCAGCTGCCGCCACCGATAGCCAGCAGATTTGCGGTACCGATAGCGATATAAATCGTCGGGTCGAAGCGAGCATCAATGCGCGCCACGCGCATGTTTTTCGCCCCGGTATCCGCAGCGTCGGCGGCAAACAGCGCCGATTGCCGATCCTCAAGGCCGAAGGCTTTGATCATGCGGATGCTGGTCAGGCTCTCCTGAGTCCGATCGTTCAGGCTGGAGAACGCCGCCTGAGCAACGCGAAAACGCTCGTGTAGCGCATCGCCGTTACGCTTAATCGCCAGCGCCATCAGCGGCATCGGCAGCAGCGCCAGTAGGGTTAACTGCCAGCTGATTTGCGTCGACATGACAATCAGCACCGCGCAGCCCATTACCAGAGAGTCCACCAGCGTTAAAACGCCTTCGCCGGCAGCAAACACCACCCGGTCGACGTCGTTGGTGGCACGAGCGATCAGATCGCCGGTACGGTGGCGCAGATAAAACGCCGGATGCTGACGGCTGAGCTGGCGATAGAAATCCTCACGCAGCTCGACGGCCAGCTGATAAGACGCGCCGAACAGCAGCACGCGCCAGACATAGCGCAGCAGGTAGACCATCACCGCAATAACGACCAGCAGGCCGATCCACATCCACACCTTTTCGGCGGTGTAATGTTGCTTAGTGACGCCATCAACCACGATGCCCACCACTTTCGGTGGCACCAGTTGCAGGATGGCAATGATGATCAGCAGAGCAATAGCGCCGAGGTAACGACGCCACTCCCGGCGAAAATACCAGCTAAGTTGAGCAAATAATCGCAAGCGGTTAAATCCTGAGTGTGTAATTCGTAGCGGCTGATGCCGTTAATCAATAGGCAAGGCTGTGGTGTATTTTATCTGTTCCATGGCAAAACTCGAAGTCACATCCGAGAGACCCGGCACGCTGTTAACGAGGCGTTTATAAAAATTATCATAGTTCTTCATATCCGCGACCTGGACCCGCAGCAGATAATCATATTCGCCCGCCATGCGCCAGAAGCCGAGCACCTCCGCCATTTGCGTGACCTCGCTGACGAACCGGCAATACCAGTCGCTACTGTGGTGCTGGGTTTTAATCAGCACAAAAGCCGTCAGCCCCAGACCGACTTTTTCCGCATCCAGCAGAGCCACTCGCCCGCGAAGGATCCCTTCGTCTTCCAGTCGTTTCAGACGCTTCCAGCAGGGCGTGGTAGTCAGATTAACGGCATCAGCCAGCGCCTGCAAAGAGAGGGTACAATCGTTTTGCAGTAGTGAGAGCAGCTTACGGTCAATTTTATCTAACATTACTTACCTCAGGAGAAAATTTTACTCCATTTATTGTAATTGAAAGGCTAAATGGCAACAATTTTTCCTTCAATTTCCGTTAAGCTGGGCACAAAATGATAAACAGGAAATTGAGATGAACAGCGCCTGGGTAAAACACGCAATTAGTGAAATTAATGCCGATTATCAGCGTTCCGCCGACACGCATCTTATTCGTCTGGTATTACCGGAGTTCCCCGGGATCCAGCTCTATCTGAAAGATGAAAGCACTCATCCTACCGGTAGCCTGAAGCATCGCCTTGCCCGCTCGCTGTTTCTCTATGGCCTGTGCAACGGCTGGATCAACGAAGGGACGACAATTATCGAATCCTCTTCCGGCTCAACCGCCGTCTCTGAAGCCTACTTTGCCCGTCTTCTGGGTCTGCCATTTATCGCCGTTATGCCCTCCTGTACGGCAAAGCGTAAAATTGAACAAATTGAGTTCTACGGTGGCCGCTGTCACTTTGTCGACAGCGCCTGTGAAATCTATGCCGCCTCGGAAACGCTGGCGCGCGAGCTGAACGGCCATTATATGGATCAGTTTACCTTTGCCGAACGGGCTACCGACTGGCGGGGAAACAATAATATTGCCGACAGTATCTTCCGTCAGATGAGCCATGAGCCGCATCCGCAGCCGTCGTATATCGTGATGAGCGCAGGCACCGGCGGTACTTCGGCGACTATCGGACGCTACATTCGCTGCCAGGGTTATGATACGCAGCTGATGGTCGTTGATCCGCAAAACTCCGTATTTATGGACTACTGGCAGAGCCGCGACGCCAGCCTGCGCAGCCCGGTCGGGAGCAAAATTGAGGGCATTGGCCGCCCGCGCGTCGAACCTTCTTTTATCCCCGATGTGGTTGATGAGATGCTGCGAGTGCCGGATGCCGCCAGCGTCGCCACCGCCCTATGGCTGGAAACGCTGCTCGGACGTAAGGTCGGCGCCTCCACCGGCACCAATATGTGGGGAGTTCTACAGCTGGCCGTACGGATGCGCGCTGAAGGACGCACCGGATCTATCGTCACGCTGCTGTGCGACAGCGGCGACCGTTATATGGAAAGCTACTACAACCCGCTATGGGTAGCGGCCAATATTGGCGATATCTCTCCATGGCAGGCGCAAATTACCGAAATGCTGCAAGCAGAATAAAAAAAGCCAGATATCACAGGATATCTGGCTTGCTGGCAGGGTCTCTTTATTCGGGGGAATAAGGAAGATCAGGATTATCCAGCCAATGAGTCAAAAAATGGGAGACGGCCTGATGGCGGCAGTCGCCAATAACCGGTAGATGCGGGAGTTCTGTTTTCAGCTGATTCATCGCATTGCCCATAATCACCCCGCGCCCTACGCTGCCAAGCATTTCCAGATCGTTCATGGCGTCGCCAAACGCCATACAATCCTGCAGTGTCAGACCAAGATGCTGGCTTAGTACCGCCAGCGCCGCGCCTTTGTTACAGCCGCCGGGCAGAACTTCCAGGCAATCCATCGCCGAAAAGCAGAGATCCGCGCGCCCGCCCAGCGCTTCATTCAGCTGGATCCGCAGCCGACGCAGATCGTCATGATCGCCGCAGAAGCAAATTTTGGTAATCTGATGCGCCGGCATTCGCTTTGGATCATGCAGCTGGTAACGAAAGCCGCTAAAGACGTGTGCTTTCAGGAGTTCAGGGATTTCCCGCCCGGTGTACCAGCCGCCGTCGTTAAAGAAATGCATACTGGCCGTCGTTTCCCACGCGCTGTGCAGCACTTCTTCAGCAACATCAGGAGCAAGATCGCGACGATATAGCTCTTCACCTTCCAGAGAATGGATCCGCGTCCCGTTGCCGGTGATTAAAAACGCATCCAGAGCGAACTCGCCAATAACATGGCGCATTTCCAGGGCATGACGGCCGGTGGCGAAAGTCAGGGTAATATCGCGGTCGCGCAGGCGTTTTAGCGTTGAGAGCGTTTTTTCTCCCAGACGATGATCCGGCATCAGCAGCGTTCCGTCCATATCAAATGCAGCCAGTTTTGCCATGTCCTGCTCCCCAAATGGTGGTGGATTTTGCTTGTGTTGCAGTATTGCCTGAGATATACGGAAGTAATAGTGAATAGATGAATTTTATTGTTCCGGGTTTCCGGATCTATCGCAGGGTTAATCCAGTATGAGGCTATTAAACCGTCTGCAGCAGTACCAGCGACTCTGGCATCCCTCAAACGGTGAACCGCAGCAGGTCACCATTGGCGAACTGGCGGAGCGCTGCTTTTGTAGCGAACGCCATATTCGAACTCTGCTGCGCCAGGCCCAGGAGGCCGGTTGGCTCAGCTGGCAGGCCAGCTCCGGGCGCGGAAAGCGCGGCTTGCTGCAGTTTTATAAAGCGCCGGAGACCCTGAGAAATGAAATGATGGAACAGGCTTTGAATAAGGGGCAGCAGCAAAACGCTCTCGAACTGGCCCAGCTTGCGCCAGTGGAGCTCAAAGCGCTGCTCTCCCCGTTTCTCGGCGGCCAATGGCAAAACAATACCCCGACTCTGCGTATTCCTTACTATCGTCCGCTGGAACCGCTGCATCCGGGTTTTATGCCCGGACGGGCGGAACAGCATCTTGCCGGAGAAATATTTTCCGGCCTGACCCGATTCGATGCGCAGAGTACCAATCCAGCGGGAGACTTAGCCCATCACTGGGAGGTATCGCCCGACGGTCTGCGCTGGCACTTCTATATTCGTTCAACTTTGTTCTGGCATAACGGCGATCCAATTGAAACTTCGCAGCTACAGCGGCGGCTACTGATGCTGCTAGAGCTACCCGCTCTGCGTACGCTGTTCGCCAGTATCAGCGAGATTAGCGTCCCCCACTCTCAATGTCTGACTATTCTTCTGCATCGCGCTGATTACTGGCTGCCCTTTCGGCTTGCCAGCTACTGCAGCGTACTGGCGCACCCGGACGATCCGGCAATCGGCAGCGGACCATTCCACCTGAAACTGTTTACCCCGGAACTGGTGAGGCTGGAAAATCATCAGCGCTATCATCTCTCTCATCCGCTGCTGCAGGCCGTGGAGTTCTGGATCACGCCGCAGCTGTTTGAACAGGATCTGGGCACCAGCTGCCGTCATCCGGTTCAAATCACCATTGGCGATCCTGACGAGCTGACCAGGCTGCGTCAGGTCAGCAATAGCATCAGTCTCGGCTTTTGTTATCTGACGCTGCGCCAGAGCCCTCGCCTTAATAGAGCGCAGGCCCGTCGGCTTGTATCGTTGATTCATCGTACAACGCTGTTAGAAACTCTGCCGCTGGATGAAGATCTGATTGCGCCAAGCAACGAGGTATTACCGGGCTGGTCGATTCCACAGTGGACAGAAAATCTCGACATCCCGTTACCTGAACAACTAACCCTGCTTTACCACCTGCCCGTAGAGCTTCACGCCATGGCGGAGCAGCTCCGGCTAAGACTGGCTGAACAAGGCTGTGAGCTGACGATTATTTTTCACGATGCAAAAAACTGGGATGGTTGCCAACATTTTGCGCGGGCGGATTTGATGATGGGTGACCGCCTGATTGGCGAAGCGCCAGAGTATGCTCTGGAGCAGTGGTTACGCTGCGATGCGTTATGGCCTAATTTGTTGACCGGGGCGCAATACGCTCATCTCCAGGCAACGCTGGATGCTGTTCAGGCCTTACCGGACGCACGCAGCCGCAGCGAAGCTTTGCGCAACGTTTTTAACGACCTGATGGACGATGCCATCATGACGCCGCTGTTTAATTATAATTATCGCATCAGCGCGCCGCCGGGGGTTAACGGGCTACGCCTGAACGCTCGCGGCTGGTTTGATTTCGCCAAAGCCTGGCTACCGGCCTCAACGCCGTGACAGAGCTGGTGGTCATGCTCATCAGACGCTACCATATGCGCTTCACTTCGATTGTCAGGAATTACCATGAAACGCGCCGTAGTTGTCTTCAGCGGAGGACAAGATTCGACGACCTGCCTGGTGCAGGCTCTGCAACAGTATGATGAAGTGCATTGCGTCACTTTTGATTATGGCCAACGCCACCGTGCGGAGATTGACGTTGCTCGCGAGCTGGCGCTAAAGCTGGGAGCCGTCGCCCATAAAGTCCTTGATGTCACGTTGCTCAATGAACTGGCGGTCAGCAGCCTGACTCGCGATAGCATTCCGGTTCCGGATTATGAACCAGACGCCAGCGGCATTCCCAATACCTTCGTCCCAGGCCGCAACATTCTGTTTTTAACCCTGACGGCGATTTACGCCTATCAGGTGAAGGCGGAAGCTATTATCACCGGCGTTTGTGAGACCGACTTTTCGGGCTACCCGGACTGCCGCGATGAGTTTGTCAAAGCGCTGCACCATGCCGTCAGCCTCGGAATGGCGAAAGATATTCGCTTTGAGACGCCGCTGATGTGGCTTAATAAAGCAGAAACATGGGCCTTAGCCGATTACTGGGGCCAGTTAGAGCTAGTGCGCCATGAAACCCTGACCTGCTATAACGGCATTAAAGGCGACGGCTGCGGGCAGTGCGCCGCCTGTCATCTTCGCGCCAACGGCCTGAACCAGTACCTGGGTGATAAGGTTGGGGTGATGACGGTGATGAAGCAGAAAACAGGGCTACAGTAGCCGCTTAATTCCCGATAGCCCGATGGAAGCACTGGTGGCTGAAAGTGCGTAGCCCGAACCGGTACGCAGCCGCACTTCGGGGGAAATTATGCCGCATTCTGGCCCTTGCTCCCGGGGGCGGCGCGATGCGCCTGCCCGGGCTACCGGTTCACTGGCTGCTGGGGAGATGTAGCCCGAACCGGTACGCAGCCGCAGTTCGGGGGAAGTTATGCCGCATTCTGGCCCTTGCTCCCGGGGGCGGCGCGATGCGCCTGCCCGGGCTACCGGTTCGCCGACTGCTGGGGAGATGTAGCCCGGACAGGTGCGCAGCACCGCCTCCGGGACTGACACCTCCGGCTGACCTGCTAACGAGGCTCCAGCTGATCCAGTTTCTCGCGCAGTTCTCCCTCCAGCGGCAGCGCTTTCTGGGTTTTAAGATCGATGCAGACAAAGGTGATTAGCGCATCGGCTACCACTTCGCCATTAGGATTAAGGGTCACAACCTGACTCAACGTGCCGCTTTTTCCGTTGAGTTGTTCAAGCTTGCTGGTAACGGTTAGCACATCGCCTAATACCGCCGGTCGGCGATAGTTGATATTGATATTCACTACAACGAAGGCGATGTTACGAGCGGTCATCCAATGGAATGCCGGGCTGTTTTCCAGACCATCCCAGCGCGCTTCTTCGAGAAATTCCAGATAACGCGCATTGTTGACGTGCTGATAGACGTCGAGATGATAGCCGCGAACTTTGATTTGTGTCTGCATAGCGCAAATGCCTTATCTTTAGTTGTTGTTTTGAGGTCAGAGGTCACACCACTGGTGTGACCTCTTCAGTCTGGCAAAAAAAAGCGACTGTGCAAACCTCCGCTAAGAATTTACAGCTTCAGATGTGACAGATTTCTCTCTACCAGTGAGTTGCCCATCCCAGGCACCAGCTTGAGATCGTCAACGGTTTTAAATGGCCCATACTCTTCACGATAGCTCACAATAGCCTGCGCTTTCTTCAGACCGACACCGTTCAAAGCCTGAGCCAGTTCTTCCGCGCTGGCGTTATTGATACTGACCCTGGTTCCTTCACTATCGGTCGCGTTCAGCGCATCAGGCGCCTTTGCCTGCGATGCCTGCACGTTCTCTTTTGTCGTCGCCGACGCTTTCCCGCTGGAAGGGGCTGCCATCGCGGCCTGGCTTCCCGCCGCGCATGCCAGTACGGCGGCGACAATAAACGTTTTCAATCCTCGTTTCATGCTGTTATCTCCTTGTTTGTAGACAGCAAGGTCACAATAGCGACGAGGAAAAAAGAGTACAAAAGGCAAAATACAGAAATGGAAAAGGCCGCGAAAGCGGCCTTCAGGTGTTACATGACGTTACTTGCTTTTGCGAAGCAGCACGAAATTATTGTTGCGGATCGATGATGTCGCCGAGCTTAATTTTCGCCGCTTTACGCAGGTTGCTCATCAGCGCCTCGAAAGCAATCTGGGCGTTGTTCTGGGTAATCCCCTGAATCATCGTTTTTTTCTGCTCTTCCGGCATCGTACCCGCTTTCACTTCGTCCAGCGCCAGCAGAACAACGTTGCCCTGCAGGTCAGAACCTACGCCATAGCTTGGTTTACCCGACTGCGGAAGAGGCAGCGCAAAGGCAGCCTGGCTCAACGCCTCCTGACCGGTGCGTGACAGCGTCTGCGGCGCACCAAAGCTCAGTCTGGCGGCTTTCATCGCTTCGTCGCCTTTGCCTTCTTTCAGGGCCGTTAGCAGCTTATCGGCGTCCAGCTTCGCCTGCTGTTCAGCTTTATTGTGCTTCACAATATCGCTTACCTGCGCTTTTACCTCCGCCAGCGGTTTCACCGCTTCCGGTTTATGCTCGCTAATGCGCAGAACAAACGCGCGATCGCCGTCAACGGTGATGATATCGGAGTTGCTGCCGGGCGAACCGTTTCCACCAACCAGACCACCGTTGAAGATAGCCTCTGAAACTGGTTTGAAATTCAGCTCCTGCGGCAGGTTGTCGCGCCCAAACCAGCCGGTTTCAACCACTTTCAGGCCTGCAACCTGGGCTGCGCTAGCCAAAGATTCGTTGTCGTTGCTTGCCGCTTCGCTCACTTTCTGCTGCAGCGCGTAGTACGCATCCAGGGCTTTCTCCTGCTTCACTTTCGCCGCAATGTCATTGCGAACTTCAGCCAGCGGTTTGACCTGCGCAGCCTGAACATCATCCAGACGCGCTACCAGGAAACCTACGGAAGATTTGATAACCCCAGAGAGCTGGCCTTGTTCTTTCAGACCGGCATCTTTCAGCTCAGGCACGGTAGCTGCATCTTCCAGCCAGCCCATGTCACCGCCGTTACGAGCAGAGATAATATCGGTAGATTTTTCTTTTGCCAGCGTGGCGAAATCAGCGCCTTTTTTCAGCTCATCAAGCACTGCCTGAGCATCTGCCTGGGTTTTGGTCTGAATGATGCTGTAGCGGTTACGCTGCGGCTGAGTGAACTGGTCCTGATGCTGGTCGTACCATGACTGAATTTCTTCATCAGAGACGTTTTCCTGCATGCTGGCAGCGTCCATCTGGATATAGCTCACACGGAACTGCTCGGGCGCCATAAAACGCGCCTGATTCTGCTGCCAGAACCCGTTGATTTCATCGTCGGTTACAGTCTGCTTAGCCGCCAGCGCGTTCACATCGATAGTCGCTTCGCGTACTACACGCTGTTGAGAAACCAGAGCTGCCAGCTGATCGGCCTCGCCCGGCAGCATAAAGTCTGTACCGGCTACGGCGTTAATCAGCTGTTGAGTGGTCAACTGGTTGCGTAATGCCTGTGCATACTGGTCCGTTGTCATCCCCATCTGATTAACAATGCGGCTGAAGCGCTCGTTATCAAATTTGCCCTCTGCCTGGAAAGCCTGGGTCTGGAAGATGGCCTGCTTAACCTGATCGTCGCTGATGCTGAGACCGAGTTCACGGGCATACTGGTCAAGCAGCGCCTCGTCAATCAGGCGGTTCAGCACCTGTTGACGCATAGTCTTCATGTAATTCTCATTGGCCGCCAGTTCTGAGAACTGGTCGCCGAGCTGCTGCTGCATACGATTACGCTCGTTGGCAACGGCATTTTCAAACTGTGCGCGACCAATCTCCTGGTCATTAACTTTCGCGGCATAGTTGTTACCACCGCCAATCAGGTAACCACTCACCCCGGTCAAAATGAACGAGATGATAATGATACCGAAAATAATCTTGAGCACGACGCTGTTGGCGGCCGTGCGTAGGTTGTCCATCATGGTGTAACAACGCTCCGCTGTAGATGACTTTTGCTCGCGCAGCATAGCATGTGATAGCCGCCGCGCGTGAGGACGTATTTTGACAAGAAAACGGGGTGATTGTCAGCCCACAAGTGCGTATAAACTCACATTAAGTCTCATTCTGACAAATAAAAAAGGCACATCTTGCGATGCGCCCTTGTACTTCGTCACAGACCCCAGTGGGGAAGTCGATCAGTTTACCGCGTCTTTCAGCGCTTTACCTGCACGGAAACCCGGTACTTTAGCAGCAGCGATGGTGATTTCTTTACCTGTTTGCGGATTGCGGCCTGTACGGGCAGCGCGCTCTTTAACAGCAAAAGTACCAAACCCTACCAGCGCAACATCATCCCCAGCCTGCAGAGATTCAGTAACAGAAGCGATTAAAGCATCTAACGCACGTCCAGCTGCGGCTTTAGAAATGTCCGCACCGGCAGCAATCTTGTCAATCAGTTGAGATTTATTCACTGTTCTCTTCCTCTCTTTATAATTTATATCGCACCAGAATCCTTCATGGCGCGACCGCGCAGCAGTTATATCAGGACTGTCATGCCCTTACAACAGAGTTGTAATTGACCCCCTGCCAGCGATCTAAGTTAGCTACACAAAAAAAGGCTGGCAAGTACGAATTTACTCACCAGCCCTATTTTTCTTAGCGCTATTTGCGCGAAATCACTATTTTGCGCTGACGACTTCCATGCCAAACGGCTCGTTCTGCAGTGCAAGTGCCAGAACTTCCTCGATTCGTTTCACCGGATGGATATCTAAATCGGCGATAACGTTATCCGGAATTTCTTCAAGGTCACGTTTATTTTCGTCAGGAATCAGAACAGTCTTAATGCCACCGCGGTGTGCGGCCAGCAGTTTCTCCTTCAGACCACCGATTGGCAACACCTGACCGCGGAGGGTAATCTCCCCGGTCATCGCCACATCAGCACGCACCGGATTACCCGTCAGGCAGGAAACCAACGCGGTACACATGGCGATACCGGCGCTTGGGCCATCCTTCGGCGTTGCGCCTTCAGGTACGTGAACGTGGATATCGCGTTTTTCGTAAAAGTCTGAGTTGATACCCAGCTTATCCGCACGCGAACGAACCACGGTAAGCGCTGCCTGAATAGACTCCTGCATAACCTCGCCCAAAGAACCGGTGTAGGTCAGCTTGCCTTTACCCGGAACGCAGGCGGTTTCAATGGTCAGCAGATCGCCGCCCACTTCCGTCCATGCCAGACCGGTAACCTGGCCTACGCGATTCTCGCTATCCGCACGGCCATAGTCATAGCGCTGCACGCCGAGGAAATCATGCAGGTTATCGCCGTTAATCTCGATATGTTTCAGTGATTTATCCAGCAGCAGCTGTTTGACCGCTTTACGGCACAGTTTCGAGATTTCACGCTCCAGACCACGCACGCCCGCTTCGCGGGTGTAGTAGCGAATGATGCCGATAATCGCGCTGTCATCAACCGTCAGCTCGCCTTTCTTGAGCGCGTTACGCTCAATCTGTTTCGACAGCAGGTGGCGCTTAGCAATATTCAGCTTCTCATCTTCGGTGTAACCGGAGAGACGGATCACTTCCATACGATCAAGCAGCGGTGCCGGAATGTTCATGGAGTTAGAGGTCGCCACAAACATTACGTCGCTGAGATCGTAATCGACTTCAAGATAGTGATCGTTAAAGGCCACGTTCTGTTCCGGATCTAACACCTCCAGCAGCGCTGATGCCGGATCGCCGCGCATGTCCGAAGACATTTTGTCGATCTCATCGAGTAAGAACAGCGGGTTTTTAACGCCCACTTTGGCCATTTTTTGGATCAGTTTGCCCGGCATAGATCCAATATAGGTACGGCGGTGACCGCGGATTTCCGCTTCATCACGTACGCCGCCCAACGCCATGCGCACGTACTTACGTCCGGTTGCTTTGGCGATGGATTGGCCCAGCGAGGTTTTACCTACCCCCGGCGGCCCTACCAGGCACAGGATTGGCCCTTTGAGCTTATTAACACGGCTCTGCACCGCGAGGTACTCAAGGATACGATCCTTCACGCGTTCCAGACCGTAGTGGTCGGTATCGAGGATCTCCTGAGCCTGACGCAGATCTTTTTTGACCTTGCTGCGCGCGTTCCACGGTACCTGCACCATCCAGTCGATGTAGCCGCGAACGACGGTCGCTTCCGCCGACATCGGGGACATCATTTTCAGTTTTTGCAGTTCCGCTTCGGTCTTCTCTTTTGCCTCTTTAGGCATTTTCGCCGCGTCGATCTTACGCTTCAGCGCTTCGTTCTCGTCCGGAGCGTCGTCCATCTCACCGAGCTCTTTTTGAATGGCTTTCATCTGCTCATTCAGATAGTACTCACGCTGAGACTTCTCCATCTGCTTTTTGACGCGGTTGCGAATGCGCTTCTCAACCTGCAGCAGATCGATTTCTGACTCCATCATCGCCATCAGATATTCCAGACGCTCGTTAACGTCGGACATCTCCAGCACGGACTGTTTGTCCGCCAGCTTCAGCGGCATATGCGCAGCGATGGTATCCGCCAGACGCGCCGGATCGTCGATGCTATTCAGCGACGTCAGCACTTCCGGAGGGATTTTTTTGTTCAGCTTGATGTAGCCTTCAAACTGGCTGATAGCGGTACGAACCAGCACTTCCTGCTCGCGTTCGTCAATCGCCGGCGATTCAAGGTATTCCGCCTTCGCCGAAAAATGTTCGCCATTATCAGACAGCGCAGTGATGCGCGCGCGCTGCAAGCCTTCGACCAGCACTTTAACAGTACCGTCCGGCAGCTTGAGCATTTGTAAAATAGACGCCACGGTCCCGACGGTGAAAAGATCGTTTACACCCGGCTCATCCGTCGAGGCTTCTTTCTGCGCAACCAGCATGATTTTTTTATCATGGTCCATGGCCGCTTCGAGACAACGGATAGATTTTTCCCGCCCTACAAACAGGGGTATGACCATGTGCGGATAAACCACCACATCGCGCAAAGGCAATACGGGGATTTCAATGCGTTCAGAACGCTCAGGATTCATAGAGCTCTCTCTTAGTTTAAAGTCCGCCAGGTAGCCGACGACGCAACTCAACGACGCGTCGCCGTTAATATGTAATCCAGTATATGGGGATGTATTCCATACATTCAACGGCGGGAATGCATGAAAAACAAAAGGGGAGATAAAATCCCCCCTTTTTGTTAACTGCTTGAGCAAACTGGTTAATTATTCACCAGATGCCTGCTGTGCTTCTGGTTTACCGTAAATCAGCAATGGCTTGCTTTGACCATCAATAACTGAAGCATCGATCACCACTTTTTCGACGTCTTCCATAGATGGAAGATCGTACATGGTATCCAGCAGCGCGGCTTCAACGATAGAACGCAGGCCACGAGCGCCGGTTTTACGCGCCATCGCTTTCTTAGCGATAGCGTCCAGCGCTTCATCACGGAACTCCAGTTCAGCGCCTTCCAGGCTGAATAACGCCTGATACTGCTTGGTCAGGGCGTTTTTCGGCTCTTTGAGGATCTGAATCAGCGCTTCTTCGCTCAGTTCGCTCAGGGTCGCCACTACCGGCAGACGACCAATGAACTCAGGAATCAGACCAAACTTGATCAGATCTTCCGGTTCAACCTGAGACAGCAGCTCGCCTTCGCTGGCTTTATCAGACTTCGCTTTAACCGTCGCGCCGAAACCAATACCAGAACCAGTCTCTACGCGATGGGAAATAACCTTATCCAGACCAGCGAACGCGCCGCCGCAGATAAACAGAATCTTTGAGGTATCAACCTGCAAGAACTCCTGCTGCGGATGCTTACGACCACCCTGCGGCGGAACGGCAGCAACAGTGCCTTCGATGAGCTTCAACAGCGCCTGCTGCACGCCTTCGCCGGACACATCGCGGGTGATCGACGGGTTATCCGATTTACGGGAAATTTTGTCGATTTCATCGATGTATACGATGCCGCGCTGGGCTTTCTGCACGTCGTAGTCGCACTTCTGCAGCAGTTTCTGGATGATGTTCTCAACGTCTTCACCCACGTAACCGGCTTCGGTCAGCGTGGTGGCATCGGCCATGGTGAAAGGAACATCCAGCAGACGCGCCAGCGTTTCAGCCAGCAGCGTTTTACCGGAGCCGGTCGGCCCGATCAGCAGAATGTTGCTTTTACCCAACTCAACGCCGTTGCTGGTATCGCCGTTACGCAGACGTTTGTAGTGATTGTATACCGCAACTGCCAGCACTTTTTTCGCCGGCTCCTGGCCGATAACGTAATCGTCCAGATGGTGGCGAATTTCGTGAGGAGTCGGCAATGCACTGCGCTCGCGATGCGGCGCGACTTCTTTAATTTCTTCGCGAATGATGTCGTTACATAAATCAACGCATTCGTCGCAGATATACACGGATGGCCCGGCGATTAGCTTACGCACTTCATGCTGGCTTTTGCCGCAAAAAGAGCAGTACAACAGTTTGCCCGAACCATCTTTGCGTTTATCTGTCATGAGTCCAAACCTCTTATTAAGTTCTTTGTGCCGCACACGACGACGCAAATGCCATTCTCAGGCGCAAACCGCTGGTAAGCGTTGTGCCGCCCTCTTACAAACAAGTATAGCGGCACCCTTGCGCCTGGGGCATCAATTACGATGAGTCAAAATGGAGTCGACGAGGCCGTATTCCACTGCTTCTGAGGCAGACAAGAAGCGATCGCGCTCGGTATCACGCTCGATCTGCTCAAGAGACTGACCCGTGTGATGTGCCATCAGTTCATTCATGCGACCTTTCACTTTCAGAATTTCGCGAGCGTGGATTTCGATATCCGTCGCCTGACCCTGGTAGCCGCCCAGCGGCTGGTGAATCATGACGCGAGAGTTCGGCAGGCAGAAACGCTTGCCTTTCGCACCGGCGGTCAGCAGGAATGCGCCCATAGACGCCGCCTGGCCCATACAAATGGTGCTCACGTCAGGCTTAATGAACTGCATGGTGTCATAGATAGACATCCCGGCGGTAATCACCCCGCCCGGAGAGTTAATGTACAGATAGATATCTTTTTCCGGGTTTTCCGCTTCCAGAAACAGCATCTGCGCCACGATCAGGTTAGCCATGTGATCTTCTACCTGGCCGGTCAGAAAAATGACGCGCTCCTTGAGCAGACGGGAGTAAATATCAAATGAACGTTCGCCGCGTGAGGTCTGTTCGATGACCATCGGCACCAGGGCCATATGGGGTGCAAAGTTGTCTCGTTCGCCACTGTATGACATTTCCGTCTCCTGGATTAATTTGAAAAAAACCGCTGCACTGATTGTAACCTTACGGACGGATTATCAGCCAGAATTTCTGCTGTCGGGCAGAAGTGCATAGATGCACGCTTCGTTACGGCGCATGATTATGCCAATGCAGTTACGTCTCCCGGTTATGGGGATGACGTTGCCATAATTCAAGCATAACAATCTTTTGTCGTAACGCTATCACTGAAATCGCCTTTTCGCATCCATCCTGAGGCTATCATTGCAATAAAAAAACCCGCAGCCTTTCGGCAACGGGTTTTTACTCAAACCTTAAACCTTGAGGCGAGATTACGCCTGCTGGTTCATCAGCTCGCTGAAGGAAGTGGCTTTTTCAGACACTTTAGCTTTCGCCAGCACGGCTTCAACAGCCTGCTCTTCCAGCGCAACGTTGCGCATGTTGTCCATCAGCTCTTTGTTTTTGCTGTAGAACTCAACCACTTCTTTCGGATCTTCGTACGCGGAAGCCATCTCTTCGATCAGGCCTTTTACGCGCTCTTCGTCAGCTTTCAGCTCGTTGGTACGAATCACTTCGCCCAGCAGCAGACCAACGACAACGCGGCGCTTAGCCTGCTCTTCGAACAGCTCACGCGGCAGTTCCAGAGCTTGTTTCTCGTTACCACCGAAGCGCTGAGCAGCCTGACGACGCAGAACGTCGATTTCGCTGTCAATCAGAGCGGCCGGAACGTCGATATCGTTAGCTTTTACCAGACCTTCGATAGCCTGGGACTTAACGCGGTTACGCACGGCGCCTTTCAGCTCGCGCTCCATGTTTTTACGTACTTCAGCGCGCAGACCCGCTACGGAACCATCTTCAACGCCAAAACGTTTGATGAACTCTTCGGTCAGCTCTGGCAGCTCGCGTTCTTCAACTTTCTTCAGGTTGATAACGAACTTCGCCGCTTTACCTTTCAGGTTTTCAGCGTGGTACTCTTCCGGGAAGGTCACGTCGATGGTGAACTCTTCGCCAGCTTTGTGGCCTTTGATACCGTCTTCAAAGCCCGGGATCATTCGGCCCTGACCCATCGCCAGTACGAAGTCAGTCGCTTTGCCGCCTTCGAACTCTTCGCCGTCAACGGAACCGGTGAAATCAACGGTAACGCGATCTTCTGCATCAACAGCGCCGTCTTTGTCTTTCCAGTTAGCCTGCTGCTTACGCAGGGTTTCCAGCATGGTGTCAACGTCCGCGTCGGTCACTTCAACAACCGGTTTTTCAACTTCGATCGCTTCCAGACCCTGCAGCTCAACTTCCGGATACACTTCAAACTCTACCGCATAGGTGAAGTCTTCACCCAGCTTGTATTCGCCCGGAACGTAGTTCGGCGCGCCGGCCGGATTAATTTTTTCTTTGATGATCGCGTCAACGAAGTTACGGCTCATCAGGTCACCCAGCACGTCCTGGCGAACAGATGCGCCATAACGCTGAGCAACAACATTCATCGGCACTTTGCCTTTGCGGAAGCCGTCAATGCGAACTTTTTTCGCTACGTTGACCAGCTCGCTTTTGACAGCATTCTCGATGCTGTCAGCGGCGATAGTAATCGTTACACGGCGCCCAAGGCCCTGAGTGGTTTCAACTGAAACTTGCATCTTGTTACCTCAAAAAAATCACAGTGCTCGGTCAACTCTGGAAGCGCGAACAGGTTGCTTCGCAGAACCGGGATGCCCTCTTCAAATCAGAAACACATTCCCTGTCGTCAGAATCATCCCGAAGACATTCATAATAAAAGACGCGGCATTATAGCGGCATCACTTTTATGAGTCGAGAACGGTTGTCGCCCACTGCTGCGGCTTTTTTCACATTTCCCGAGCAAATTTGCCTGTAAAAATGCGCGAAACGCATATTTTTCAGACAAAACAAAACGGCCCGCAGGCCGTTTTCTCATAAATCTTCACGCAACATACTGGAAAAGCTCCAGCGGTTGCAAATGCGATTTCTACGCGATGCTTCCTGCTCCGCGACAAGGAGGAGAAGCAAAGACGGTATCCTGTAGCCCTTCCCACTCTTTGCTTGTGTAGGTATGCAGCGCCAGAGCGTGCACGGTGCTTGCCAGTTCCTCACTCAATGTTCCGTAAATCATACGGTGACGATTAAGAAAACGCTCGCCGAGGAAGCGATCGCTCACCAACACCACTTTAAAATGACTTTCAGAGCCCGCAGGAACGTTGTGGCGATAACTTTCATCCACGACTTCAAGATACACCGGGTCGAACGCTGCCCTAAGTTTTGCTTCGATCTGTTCACGTATCATCATGAATTTTCTCCTCCGACAACGCTGTATTGCCGCCATTCCCTTTAAATGTTAGCCGCTTTTACCGCTTCCATCGGGCGAAAACAACAAAAAATTAGCATTCCTCCGATATTTTCGTACAAAAGTATTGGCTTTACTGATTCTGCGTTCCGTAAGCTCCGCCTGAATTGCGAGAACAGATGCTGCAAGGACAGAAAACGCACAAGACGATGAATTTACATGCGTTGCCACTTCCCCTTGCCGTTGGCGATGTTATGATGGCGGGAATTTTCCTCATTATTACTCCCATGCGTTGAGACCCTGAATATGTTTAAGAAAATTCTTTTTCCTTTGGTCGCGCTGTTTATGCTGGCCGGATGCGCCACTCCGCCGACCACGATTGATGTTTCACCGAAAATCACCCTGCCGCAGCAGGACCCGAGCCTGATGGGCGTTACGGTCAGCATTAACGGCGCCGATCAGCGTCCGGATCAGGCGCTGGCAAAAGTGACTCGCGATAACCAGCAGGTCACCCTGACCGCCTCCCGCGATCTGCGTTTTTTACTGCAGGAAGTGCTGGAGAAGCAGATGACCTCGCGCGGCTATATGATTGGTCCGAACGGCGCCGTTGATCTGCAAATTATCGTCAATAAACTCTACGCCGACGTGTCTCAGGGCAACGTACGCTACAACATCGCGACCAAAGCCGATATCGCCATCATCGCCACCGCCGCAAACGGCAACAAGATGACCAAAAACTATCGTGCCAGCTACTCTGTTGAAGGCGCTTTCCAGGCTTCAAACAAAAATATCGCCGATGCGGTTAATAGCGTTATGACCGACACTATCGCCGATATGGCCCAGGACACCAGCATTCACGATTTCATCAAGCAAAACGCTCGTTAATATGAGTAGCAGACCCGGCCTCGCGTCGGGTCTGCACGACATGACATGCCCAATCATTACTTACGCATTTTTACGCAGCCAAAATCAGCCATTCTGCTGATTCTCGGTTTTGCCTCTGGATTACCGCTTGCCCTGACCTCAGGTACGCTGCAGGCGTGGATGACCGTTGAGAATATCGATCTGAAAACCATCGGTTTTTTCTCACTGGTCGGTCAGGCTTACGTCTTTAAATTCCTCTGGTCACCGCTGATGGACCGCTACACGCCGCCGTTTCTTGGCCGTCGTCGCGGCTGGCTGCTGGCGACTCAATTCCTGTTGCTTATCGCCATTGCGGCAATGGGATTCCTTGAACCCTCGACTCAATTGCGCTGGATGGCGGCGCTGGCGGTCGTTATCGCCTTCTGTTCCGCGTCTCAGGATATCGTATTTGACGCCTGGAAAACTGACGTGCTGACCGCCGAAGAGCGTGGAACCGGAGCGGCCATCAGCGTCCTGGGCTATCGTTTGGGGATGCTGGTTTCCGGCGGGCTGGCGCTATGGCTGGCCGACCGCTGGCTAGGATGGCAGGGAATGTACTGGCTGATGGCCGCGCTGCTGATCCCCTGCATTATTGCAACGCTGCTGGCCCCGGAACCCAGCGACGTCATTCCGGTGCCGAAAACGCTGGAACAGGCGGTTGCCGCGCCCCTGCGCGACTTCTTTGGCCGCAACAACGCCTGGCTCATTCTGCTGCTAATCGTCCTTTATAAGCTTGGCGACGCTTTTGCCATGAGCCTGACCACCACGTTCCTGATTCGCGGCGTCGGTTTCGACGCTGGCGAAGTGGGGATGGTCAATAAAACGCTCGGCCTGTTCGCCACCATCGTCGGAGCGCTTTATGGCGGCGTGCTTATGCAGCGCCTGACTCTGTTCCGCGCGCTACTGATCTTCGGTATTCTGCAAGGGGTCTCCAACGCCGGGTATTGGCTGCTATCTGTTACCGATAAGCACCTTTTCTCTATGGCAACGGCGGTGTTTTTCGAAAACCTGTGTGGCGGGATGGGTACCGCGGCGTTCGTCGCGCTGCTAATGACGCTATGCAATAAATCATTTTCAGCCACCCAGTTTGCTTTACTCTCGGCGCTTTCCGCCGTCGGGCGGGTTTACGTCGGGCCAATCGCCGGATGGTTTGTTGAGGCTCACGGCTGGCCAGCCTTCTACCTCTTTTCCGTAGTCGCCGCAGTACCAGGCATTGTGCTGTTGTTAATTTGTCGACGTACCCTGGAGCACACCCAAAGATCTGAGAGCTTTATGCCGCGTACGCTTTTTCCTCAGTCTTACGGGGTAGCATTAATCATTCTGGCCGCTGGCTGCCTGATGCTGGCGATTTGGCTGCTACTGCTGGTGCTGAACGCGCTGGATTACACCAACTTTTCCTTCCTTGCCAGCCTGCTGGAAATCGGCGTATTCACCGCCGTTATGGGTATTTTACTCGGGGCCATTCTCGACTACCTGGCTTTACGCAAAACTGAGCTGATTTAAATCACGCCGAAACGTTAGTGGGCGTTGTAATTACGAAACGTAATTATAACGTCTTATTAACGTTTTTATTTTCACCAGTACAGTTTTGTTGTTTTGTGCGTTTTAGATTTCTGGAAATTATTGGCATTTTTAATTCGAATCTTTAAAGAATTTAACCGATTCAGCTCAGCTGATTTTATTTTCCATTTTTATAATGTCTGTTATTTGATAATTAATTGTTAATTAATTGTGTTGTTTTACGGGCCGTTATGCTCTTTCTCTTATAAACACTTTCGTTCTTATCCCTTTCGGGATGGATCCCGCGCAAATCAAGGTTTGCAAGCGATTACGTCATACTTAGTAACATATGTGACAAACCAAGCAGAAGCCGCTAACACAGAACAGACACAGCTCCAACGATGTTTACAGTAATGCAACCTTCCCGTAAAATGCCCGTACACTTTAAGCGCCACCAAATTCCGTGGAATTGAGGTCGTTCAATGAGACTTAGGAAATACAATAAAAGTTTGGGATGGATGTCATTAATCGCAGGAACTGTATTACTCAGTGGCTGCGATTCTGCGCTCCTCGACCCAAAAGGACAGATTGGACTGGAGCAACGCTCTCTGATTCTGACGGCTTTTGGCCTGATGATGATCGTCGTTATTCCAGCCGTCTTGATGGCAGTAGGATTTGCCTGGAAGTATCGTGCGAGCAATAAAGATGCGAAGTATAGCCCGAACTGGTCACACTCCAACAAAGTTGAAGCGGTGGTCTGGACGGTTCCTATTCTGATCATTCTGTTCCTGGCCGTTCTGACCTGGAAAACAACTCACGCATTAGAGCCGAGCAAACCCCTTGCTCACGATGAAAAACCAATTGTTATCGAAGTCGTTTCGATGGACTGGAAGTGGTTCTTCATCTATCCGGAACAAGGTATTGCTACCGTCAACGAAATCGCCTTCCCGGCGAACGTACCGGTACACTTTAAAGTGACCTCCAATTCCGTGATGAACTCGTTCTTTATCCCACGTTTAGGCAGCCAGATTTACGCAATGGCCGGGATGCAAACTCAGCTGCACCTTATTGCGAACGAACCTGGTACTTACGACGGTATCTCCGCCAGCTATAGCGGCCCGGGCTTCTCAGGAATGAAGTTCAAAGCTATCGCCACGCCGGATCGTGCAACCTTCGATCAGTGGGTAGCGAAAGCCAAACAGTCTGCGAATGCCATGGACTCTATGGATACATTCGACAAACTGGCTGCGCCTAGCGAATACAACAAAGTGGAATACTTCTCTAACGTGAAGCCTGATTTGTTTAAAGATGTTGTTAACAAATTTATGTCTCACGGCGAGAGCATGGATATGTCCCAACCGGAGGGCGAGCACTCAGCGCACGAAGGAATGGAAGGCATGAACATGAGCCACGCGGAAACCGCTCACTAAGGGGCCGAGGAAGAAAACGATGTTGGGAAAACTTACACTGGATGCAGTGCCCTACCATGAACCCATTATTATGGTCACGGTGGCTGCAATTATCATTGGGGGACTGGCGCTTGTGGCTGCCATCACTTACTTCGGTAAGTGGTCCTACCTTTGGAACGAGTGGCTGACTTCGGTTGACCACAAACGTCTCGGTATCATGTACGTCATCGTAGCAATCATCATGTTGCTGCGTGGTTTTGCTGACGCCATCATGATGCGTAGCCAGCAGGTGCTGTCATCAGCCGGGGAAGCAGGCTTCCTGCCTCCTCACCACTACGATCAGGTCTTTACCGCCCACGGCGTTATCATGATCTTCTTCGTAGCGATGCCATTCGTTATCGGCCTGATGAACCTGGTGGTTCCACTTCAGCTCGGCGCGCGCGACGTTGCTTTCCCGTTCCTCAACAACCTGAGCTTCTGGTTCACCGTTGTGGGCGTGATCCTGGTTAACCTTTCTCTGGGCGTCGGTGAATTCGCGCAGACCGGTTGGCTGGCCTATCCGCCGCTATCGGGGATTGAGTACAGTCCGGGAGTCGGGGTCGATTACTGGATATGGGCTATACAGCTATCCGGTATTGGTACAACGCTAACTGGTATTAACTTCTTTGTAACGATTATCAAGATGCGTGCCCCTGGCATGACGATGTTCAAGATGCCGGTATTTAGCTGGGCATCTCTGTGCGCCAACATCCTGATTATCGCCTCCTTCCCAATTCTGACCGTCACCGTCGCGCTGCTGACCCTGGACCGCTACCTGGGCACCCATTTCTTTACCAACGATATGGGTGGCAACATGATGATGTACATCAACCTGATTTGGGCCTGGGGTCACCCGGAAGTGTACATTCTGGTTCTGCCGGTATTCGGGGTCTTCTCTGAAATCGCTGCAACCTTCTCGCGTAAGCGTCTGTTTGGCTACACTTCGCTGGTCTGGGCAACAGTATGTATTACCGTTCTGTCGTTCATCGTTTGGCTGCACCACTTCTTTACTATGGGTGCGGGCGCGAACGTAAACGCCTTCTTCGGTATTACTACCATGATTATCGCCATCCCGACCGGGGTTAAGATCTTCAACTGGCTGTTCACCATGTACCAGGGCCGCATCGTCTTCAACTCCGCAATGCTGTGGACGATTGGCTTCATCGTGACCTTCTCCGTAGGTGGTATGACCGGCGTTCTGCTGGCGGTACCGGGCGCAGACTTTGTACTGCACAACAGCCTGTTCCTGATCGCGCACTTCCATAACGTCATCATCGGCGGCGTGGTGTTCGGTTGCTTCGCGGGTCTGACCTACTGGTGGCCGAAAGCCTTTGGCTTCACCCTGAACGAAACCTGGGGCAAGCGCGCTTTCTGGTTCTGGATCGTCGGCTTCTTCATCGCATTTATGCCGCTGTACGTGCTGGGCTTCATGGGTATGACCCGTCGTCTCAGCCAGCAGATTGACCCGCAGTTCCACTCGATGCTGGTTGTTGCAGCCTGCGGCGCAGCGCTGATCGCGTGCGGTATCCTCTGCCAGCTGATTCAGTTCTACGTGTCTATCCGCGATCGCGAGCAGAACCGTGACCTGACCGGCGACCCATGGGGCGGCCGTACTCTGGAGTGGGCAACCTCTTCACCTCCGCCGTTCTACAACTTCGCTATCGTTCCTGTCGTTCACGAGCGTGACGCGTTCTGGGAAATGAAAGAAAAAGGCGAAGCGTATAAGAAACCGGCTGGCTATGAAGAGATTCATATGCCGAAAAACAGCGGCGCGGGCATCGTCATTGCTGCTTTCGCAACGGTGTTTGGTTTCGCAATGATCTGGCACATCTGGTGGATGGCGATTGCTAGCTTCGCCGGTATCCTGGTGGCCTGGATTATTAAGAGCTTTGACGAGGACGTGGATTACTACGTGCCGGTTGCAGTAGTCGAAAAACTGGAAAATCAGCATTTCGATGAGATTAACAAAGCAGGGCTGAAAAATGGCAACTGATACTCTTGCGCATAACGCCCACGCGCACGAACACGGGCACCATGATACAGGACCGATGAAGGTTTTCGGTTTCTGGATCTACCTGATGAGCGACTGCATTATCTTCGCCACTCTGTTCGCTACCTATGCCGTTCTGGTGAACGGCACGGCGGGCGGTCCGACTGGTAAAGATATTTTCGAACTGCCGTTCGTTCTGGTTGAAACCGCGCTGCTGTTATTCAGCTCCATCACCTACGGCATGGCGGCTATCGCCATGTACAAAAACAACAAGAGCCAGGTGGTTTCCTGGCTGGCGCTGACCTTCCTCTTCGGGGCAGGCTTCATCGCGATGGAACTCTATGAATTCCATCACCTGATTGTTGAAGGTATGGGCCCGGATCGCAGCGGCTTCCTGTCAGCGTTCTTTGCGCTGGTCGGTACCCACGGTCTGCACGTGACCTCAGGTCTGATCTGGATGGCAGTGTTGATGGTACAGGTTTCTCGTCGTGGCCTGACCAGCACCAACCGCACCCGAATCCTGTGCCTGAGCCTGTTCTGGCACTTCCTGGACGTCGTGTGGATCTGCGTGTTCTCTGTTGTTTATCTGATGGGGGCGATGTAATGAGTCATTCTACCGATCATAGCGGCGCTTCTCACGGCAGCGTGAAGAGCTACATGACAGGTTTCATCCTGTCGATCATTCTGACGGTTATCCCGTTTGCAATGGTGATGAGTGGCTCCGCATCGCATGCGGCTATCCTGGGAACCATCCTGGTCACTGCGGTTGTGCAGATTCTGGTGCACCTTGTGTACTTCCTGCACATGAACAGTAAATCGGACGAAGGCTGGAACCTGACCGCATTTATCTTCACCGTAATCATCATTGCTATCGTAGTTGTCGGCTCCATCTGGATTATGTGGAACCTGAACTACAACATGATGATGCACTAAGAGCGGCGAGTATGTTTAAGCAATACCTGCAAGTAACGAAACCAGGCATCATTTTTGGCAACCTGATCTCCGTAATTGGCGGTTTTCTGCTGGCCTCCAAGGGCCATATAGACTATCCGCTTTTTATCTGGACGCTCTTCGGAGTATCCCTGGTGGTCGCCTCGGGTTGTGTTTTCAACAACTATATCGACCGCGATATCGATCGTAAGATGGAGCGGACGAAAAACCGGGTGCTGGTCAAAGGGCTGATCTCGCCAGAAGCTTCGCTGGTATACGCCACCTTGCTGGGTATTGCTGGCTTCATGCTCCTGTGGTTTGGCGCTAATCCCCTGGCCTGCTGGCTGGGGGTGATGGGGTTCGTGGTTTATGTCGGCGTTTACAGCCTGTACATGAAGCGCCACTCCGTCTACGGCACGCTGATTGGTTCTCTCTCCGGCGCTGCGCCGCCGGTGATTGGCTACTGTGCGGTAACCGGCGATTTTGACAGCGGTGCCGCTATCCTGCTGGCTATTTTTAGCCTGTGGCAGATGCCTCACTCTTACGCTATCGCGATTTTCCGCTTCAAGGATTATCAGGCAGCGAATATTCCGGTACTGCCGGTAGTGAAAGGTATTTCAGTGGCTAAAAACCATATTACCGTCTACATCATCGCCTTTACCGTTGCGACGCTGATGCTCTCTCTGGGCGGCTACGCCGGATATAAATATCTGGTTGTCGCTGCGGCAGTGAGCGTCTGGTGGCTGGGGATGGCGCTGCGCGGTTACAAAGTGGCCGATGATAAAGTCTGGGCGCGTAAGCTGTTCGTCTTTTCCATCGTCGCCATTACCGCGCTGTCGGTGATGATGTCCGTCGACTTTATGGTGCCTGATTCACATAATCTGCTGACGATGGTCAGATAAGACCACCTTCTGCAAACGCTCAGCAGCCTCCGCTCGCAAGACCGGGGGCTGTTTTTTTTATTACGCAGCCTATTGTCCCTCCCCTCCTCCAGGTTCACTTCAGATAAAATCATCTTTATCGCTTCATCTCCAGTCCGGCGTTATTAATCATTCACGGATGTGTTCATATAAAAATGATAAAGAAATCAGCATCCTGAGACGGTCGCCGTCTGGTTTGCCTCTATTTAGCGATGTTAGCCTTTCGCGGTGAGTACGGTGCTCACTGATAACAATCCGTTAAATAAAGGAATAAAAATGAAAGAGTTAACTTTTAACGAAATGGAATACATTTCCGGGGGTTTTAATCTGCTGAATGCGGTTACTGGCTTTACCAGCTTTGTCGTCAACTCCGGGCTTGGCTTCGGATCTTTTGTCGCTACCTCAGGAGCCTCTTTCGCCAACTTTGTGATTGACAGCGCTGTTGAGTTTGGCAAGTTCGTTATCGGTCAGTCTAACTGGAACACCTTTGTGTCTGCGGGGTTAGATAACTGGAACGGCTTTGTGAACACTGCCGCCAATAGCTGGTCAAACTTCGTGAACAACGCTGGAGCGGACTGGAATAGCTTTATTGACGGCGCGAAAGCCTGATATATCGGGCAGGTTCCGTTCAGAACCTGCCCGCCTCTTCCGGGGCTATCCAACCAGCATCGCCTGAGCGCTGTACAGCAAATCCAGATGATCGCGACACAGTGCCTCAATTGAGGTTCTTGACTGATGACTGGTTAAACTCAGCGCTCCCCAATAGAGCCCTTCTCTGTCTGACAGCGGCACCGCCAGTACCAGCATGCCAATCTCAAATTCCTGCTCAATCACTGCGTAACCCTGACGACGCACCAGGGCGATGTTATCCATCAGCGCCGGTACGTCCGTTACCGTATAAGGCGTACGCTGTTCGCGGCGGATCTTCCACAGCACCGCTTCACACTCCGCTTCAGGTAACGAAGCAAGCCAAAGCCTCCCCCCGGCAGTACAATAAATCGGTACCCTCTCCCCCAGCCGCACTGAGGTCGAGTTAAACGGCGTGTGCTTACTGCGGGCGATATAAACCAGTTCATCTTCATCGATCACACCAACAGAAGCATGCTCTTCCGTCCTGCTGGCAATGTACTCCACGATCGGCCGCACCATGCGCGGAAACTGTGCCGAATCAACATAGGCCTGCCCCAGCCTGAGCGCTTTAGGCGTCAGCCAGTAGTGGCGGCCGTCGGTTTGCAAATAGCGCTCATGCAGCAACGTAAGGAAAAAACGTCGCGCAGCGCTCTGCGTCAGACCGCTCATTTTTGCCGCCTGCGGCACCGTCAGCCTTGGGAACTCTTTTGAAAATAACTGGATCAGCGCCAGCCCCTTTTGCAGGCCGACAATCAGATCGCGGGAATGAATCTGGTTTTGCATAGTTGTTCACACTTTTGCAACAATACAATCAGTTTAGCGCGATTATCGCAGTGATGGTGCGATTAACAACCAGTATGGCCGAATTCTGCGTTGTCGCTCCCGGCTCCCACTGAAATACTTTCACAACATTCATTTAACAAAATGAGGTTTGAAATGGTCAGTGGATTCACTCAGGTCGTCGCCGTTATCGGTCATCCGATTACCCAGGTTAAATCGCCGGAAAATTTCAACCGCTACTTTGCCGATCGGCAGATGGACAGCGTTATGATCCCGGTGGACATCGCTCCGCAAGCCGTTGCTGACTATCTGCAGGCGCTACGCGGCTGGCATAACATGAGCGGTGTGCTGGTCACCGTTCCGCATAAACAGCGGGCCGCCGCCCTGGTCGATGAGCTGACTCCGCGTGCTCAGCACCTGAATGCCGTCAACGTCATTCGTAAGCTGGCCGACGGCCGTTTACAGGGCGATATGCTCGATGGCGTCGGCTTCCGGCTTGCCGCAGAGGCGCATGGATTTAGCGCCGCGGGAAAAAAAGCGCTGCTCTCCGGATGCGGCGGCGTCGGCAGCGCAATCGCCTGGGAGCTTTGCGAAGCAGGCATCAGCCAGCTGGCGCTTTATGACCAGAATTCCGCGTCTCTTCAGCTCCTGCATAATCGGCTGGCAACCCATTTTCCGCAGGTTCATCTCATCGATCTGCCCGCTACGCTTAACGGCATGGATTTAGTGGTCAATGGTTCTCCAGCGGGAATGGCCGGTTTTGCCCCTTTACCGCTGCCGCAGGCGCTGCTGGAAACGCTTCAGGCATCGACACATGTCGCGGATGTCGTAACCGCACCGGTTATCACCCCACTCCTTTCCTTCGCCCGGGAGCGCGGCTGCGCGATCCAGACCGGACCTGAAATGGCGCTGGCGCAGATGAAACTGATGGGTCAGTTCATTGGCGCAATGGCGCAGGAACAGGGAGCGGCGGCATGAAAAGCTGGGATGTCATCGTTATCGGCAGCGGCGCCGCAGGCTTTGCCGCGGCGGTAACCGCCTGCTGCAAGGGACTATCGGTGCTGATGCTGGAAAAAGCCCCGCAGTTTGGCGGTACCTCGGCCATTTCCGGCGGCGCGGTGTGGATCCATGATAGCGATCAGGCGCGCAAAATGGCCAGCAGCGGCCCCGCGGAGGATATCGAAACCTATCTGCGAACCATTATCGGTGAAGCCAACTATCGTCAGGATCTGGTCAGTACCTTTATTCATTCTGGCCGCGAAGCGCTGGCGTTTCTTGAAAAAGAAGGAGCGGTGAAATATAGCCTGCGCCCGCTCTCTCCGGATTATTACCCGGATGAGCCCGGCGCGGTCGATTCCGGGCGAGCGCTGGAAGCGGTGGAGTTTGACGGCCGGGAGCTGGGAAAACATTTTCGCGATCTCCGATCTCCCCCGCCGGGAATGCTGCTGTTCGGCGGGATGATGGTTAACCGGGTTGATATTCAGCACTTTCTTGATATGCGCCGTTCTCTGCGCTCGATGGCACACTGCAGCAGGCTGCTGCTGCGCTACGGTCGCGACCGCATCAGGCACCATCGGGGAACGCGTCTGGCGATGGGCAACGCGCTGATCGCCCGCATGGCGACGCTCGCCTTTCGCAAAGGCATGCAGCTTCAGCTCAACGTCAACGTGCTTTCGCTGACCGAACGCAACGGCGAGGTGACCGGCGTTGAAATTGAGCATGCAGGACAGACACAGACTCTTGAAGCACGCTGCGGCGTAGTGCTGGCAGCAGGAGGTTTCGCTGCCGGTAAGCTGGCTGAACGCTATCGGCCCAATACTCGTGAGCACTACACCATGTCACCCGCCGCTAACGACGGCATCGCGCTGCGTCTTGCCGCCGCGGTCAACGCCCGCACGGGCGCTGACCTGCCGTCCAACTTTTTCTGGGCGCCGGTCTCGGTTTTACGTCGTCCTGACGGCACGCAGGAGCGCTTCCCTCACCTGGTAACCGATCGCGCCAAACCCGGCGTAATTGCGGTCAACCAGCGTGCGGTGCGCTTCGTGAATGAATCAAACTCTTATCACCATTTTGCCAGCGCCATGCAACGCCGGGCAGAAAACGCCCCCTGTTTTCTGATTTGCGACGCGCAGGCCATCAAGCGCTACGGTCTCGGTCTGGCGCGCCCTGCCCCGGTAAATAACGACGCGCTGGTAACAGCAGGCTATCTGCACAAAGCCGGTACCCTGGCGGAGCTGGCAAAGCAGCTCGGGCTGGACCCGCATACGCTCGAAGACACGGTGGCCCTCTATAACCGTGATGCCGTGGCGGGCCTTGATCCGGCGTTCGCCAAAGGCGGCAACAGCTACAACCGCGCGATGGGCGACCCCGGCCATCGGCCCAACGCCTGTAACGCTCCGCTGACCAGCGCGCCGTTTTATGCCGTCACTCTCTATACCGGCGATCTTGGCACCTCGCGCGGCCTGGTCACTACCGCCAATGCCCAGGTTATCAACTCGCTGGGTGAACCAATTAAAGGGCTCTACGCCGTGGGTAACGATATGGATTCGATGATGGCCGGAACCTATCCCGGTCCGGGAATTACCCTCGGCCCGGCGCTGACCTTCGGCTATCTCTCAGCCAGCCACATGGCGCAACAACACGCACTGTAAACAGGAGAACATCATGATCTATGAAAAACGCACCTACACCATCAACCCGCTGAAAATGGCCGACTGGCTGGCGCTGTACAAAAGCGATGCCTACGCCGTCCAGACCGAGCATCTCGGCAAACTCATCGGCTTCTTCTTTACCGAAATTGGCGTGGTCAATCAGGTGGTGCACATCTGGGCCTACGAGAGCCTCGACGATCGTCTGGTACGCAGGGCGCGTATGGCGCAGGACGAACGCTGGCTGACGTTTTCGCGCAAAAATCGCGAGCTGGCCGCCGTAGAGCGCCTCGAATCAGTTCTTCTGCGCCCTACCGATTTTTCACCATTGCAATAAGGAGTCAGGCATGAGCGGGCAGATGAACGTGGATGTTCTGGTAGTCGGCTCCGGCGCAGCGGGGCTTTCTGCCGCCGTCACCGCCGCGCTGGGCGGCGCCAGCGTGCTGGTTGCGGAAAAAGAATCGGTGATTGGCGGCACCAGCGCCTGGTCCGGCGGCTGGCTGTGGATCCCGCATAATCCGTTGGCCAGAGAAGAAGGTATCAACGAAGAGCCTCACGCGCCGCTCACCTATTTACAACATGAAATGGGCGGTGAGCCTGCCGATGCGCGGCTGCTCGCTTTCTTAAAGTACGGGCCGGAGATGATCGACTTTTTTCGTCGCCACACCGCAGTGCAGTTTCTTTCCGGCAGTAAAATGCCCGATTTTCACCCTTCACCGGGCTCTGCGCAGGGCGGCCGTTCGGTGATGGCGCAGCCTTTTAACGGAAGCCTGCTCGGCGACTGGCTGCACCGGCTGCGTCCGCCGCTGGAAACCATTAGCCTCGCGGGTATGGGCATTGCCGGCGGCACGGACATGGCGCACTTTTTCAACGCGACCCGCTCACCGCGCTCGGCGCTGTATGCCACCCGCCGCCTGCTGCGCCACGGCTGGCAGCGGCTGCGTGCCGGGCGCGGACACCATCTGGTTAACGGCAATGCGCTGGTCGCCCGTCTGCTGCGCTCGGCGCTCGACGCTGGCGTCAATTTTCAGCTTAACGCGCCGGTAGAACGGCTGCTCACCGCCGATAACGGCATTACTGGTGCGATATTACGCGGCGACAGCGGCACACTGGAGATTCGCGCCGGGGCAGTGATCCTCGCCTGCGGCGGCTTTCCTCACGACAAACAGCGTCTGGCGGAAAATGTCCCGCACGCCGCCAGCGGCTACGGCCACTTCTCCGCCGCGCCTCCGGGTAATCAGGGGGATGGTATTCGGCTCGGCGAAGCGGTCGGTGGACGGTTTGATACTTCGCTCAGGCACGCAATGGCCTGGGCGCCGGTGTCGCGCGTTACCCTCGCCAGCGGCCTGCAGCTGGCCTTCCCGCACCTGGTAGAGCGAGCCAAGCCGGGCTTTATTGCCGTTTTACCCAACGGTAAGCGCTTCACCAATGAGGCCGACTCTTATCACGATTTTATTGCCGCGCTGCTGGAAGCCACCCCGCCGGGCGAAACGCCGCAGGCATGGCTGATTGCCGATAGCCGTGCGCTGCGGCGCTACGGGTTAGGCCATGCTCGCCCCTTCCCTTTTTCCCCCGAGCCCTGGCGACGCACTGGCTATCTCTACGCCGGCGAGACGCCGGAAGCGCTGGCGAAAGCCTGCGCCATCAATCCGTCACGGTTAGTAGAAACGCTAGCCCGTTTTAACGGCTTCGTTGAGCAGGGCAAGGATGATGATTTTCAGCGCGGCGCCTCAGCCTACAACCGCGCGCAGGGGGACGCCAGTCGTTCCCCTCATCCTACGCTTGGGAAACTCAGCCAGCCGCCTTTTTATGCCGTGCGCATTCTTCCCGGCTCGCTGGGCTCGTTTAGCGGATTAATTACCGATGAATTTGCCCGGGTTCTCGATGCACAGCAGCAGCCGATTCGGGGCCTTTACGCCATCGGTAACGATATGTCGAGCGTGATGCGGGGATTCTATCCCAGCGGCGGTATCACGCTCGGTCCGGCGATGACCTTTGGCTATATAGTCGGTAAAAAACTGACAGAAAACATAAATAAAACAATGCAGTAAAAGCATTCCACCAGGGACGGCAATACGCATAACAACAATCACCTGCAACTGTAATGGAGTCCTTTATGAACATGCGAACCCTGTCACTCGCCGCGCTTACCCTGCTCGACGTCCCGCCGCCGGAACAGGTGCGAATTGCGGCCCAAACCGGATTTACCCACGTCGGCCTGCGCCTGCTCCCCGCCACGCCGTCTGACCCGGATTATGACATGCTGGGCGATACCGCTGCCGTCCGCGATACCCTGGCGGCGCTAATGGAGACCGGCAACCGCGTCTCGGACGTTGAAATCGTCCGCCTGACGCCGGATTTTTCACTGGATTCCCGTTTACAGCTCTTCCTCGACACCGCCGCGCGCCTTGGCGCAAAACAGGTTTTAGTCGCCGGAAACGATGATAACCGGGCGCGCAGCGCGGATAACCTCGCGCGCCTTGCCGAAGCGGGTCTGCAATATGGTTTAACCATGAACCTGGAGCCCATGCCCTGGACCCATCTGCGCACCATCGCCGAGGCCCGGGCGCTCATTACCGCCAGCGGCCGCAACGATATCGGTATTCTCATTGACGCCATTCACTTCTGGCGGGCAGGCGAATCCCTCTCCACCCTCGCCGCATTACCGCAAAGCTGCCTCAACTACATGCAGCTTTGCGACGCTCCGCCGCAAATACCCGCCGATGAACAGGAGCTGATTTACCAGGCACGCGCCGCGCGCCAGGTGCCTGGCGAAGGCGGACTCGACCTGTACGGCCTGATGGCGGCGCTGCCGGCCACGCTGCCGGTCTCTGTAGAAGTTCCGCTAAGCGGCCCTCGCGGCGCGCTGCCTGCGCTCGCCCGCGCCCAGCTGCTGTTCAACGCCGCGCAGTCATACCTGCGCCCTTGCGCATAAGGAGCCCCCCATGACACAGACTCAACGCCTGGACGTCAGGGAGTTAATTAACGCTAATCCGCTGAGCCGCTTCCAGAAGCTGGTGGTGCTTTTAGGCTTTTGCGTGATTGCGCTGGACGGTTTTGATATCGCCATCATGGGATTTATCGCCCCAACGCTCAAGCAGGAATGGGGAGTAAGCAACCATGAGCTCGGCTTCGTCATCAGCGCTGCGCTGATAGGCCTGGCGCTGGGCGCTATTTTCTCCGGGCCTCTCGCCGACTGGCTGGGACGGAAGAAAATTATCATCAATAGCGTCTTTTTCTTTGGCTTCTGGACCATTGCTACCGCCCTCTCACAAAACATTGAGCAGATGATGTTTTTTCGTTTTATGACCGGTCTGGGGTTAGGCGCGGCCATGCCCAATATCGGCACTCTTGTGTCAGAATATGCGCCGGAGCGCCAGCGTTCGTTTCTGATTACCATTATTTTTTGCGGTTTTACCTTTGGCGCGGCGGCCGGAGGATTCTCCGCCTCCTGGCTGATCCCGCAGTTCGGCTGGCACTCGCTGATGCTGCTCGGCGGTATCCTCCCGCTGCTGTTCGCTCCGGTTCTGATCTGGCTGTTGCCCGAATCGGTGCGTTTCCTGGTGGTTAAGCGGGCGCCTGCTGAACGTATACGAAGGATTTTACAGCGCCTCTATCCCGGACAAATCGCCGATGACGCTGAGTTCAGCCTCCCGACGCAGCCCGTCCAGACAAATGCGATGCGCATCGTGCTGTCGCGTCACTATCGTTTCGGTTCATTAATGCTCTGGCTGGTCTACTTTATGGGACTTTTTTTAGTTTATCTCCTCGGCAGCTGGTTACCGACGCTGGTAAAAGAAGTCGGCTTAACGGTCAGCCAGGCGGCAGTGATGACCGCGATGTACCAGGCGGGCGGAACCCTTGGCTCACTGTTTGCCGGCTGGCTGATGGATCGGATCAACCCCCATCGGGCGCTCGGACTTATTTACGCCGTTGGCGGACTGTTCACGATGGCGATGGGCTATGCAGCAGCAAGCTTTGCGCTCATCTGCCTGCTGGCGTTTATCAGCGGAGCCTGCCTGAACGGCGCCAATACCGGCATGAACGCGCTCTCCGCCCGCTATTATCCTACCGAAGCGCGGGCGACGGGCTCCAGCTGGATGCACGGTGTTGGCCGTCTGGGCGCTATCCTTAGCGCCTTTGCCGGGGCTGAAATGCTGGCGCTGAATATCAGCTTCGAAAGCGTTTTCCTGCTCCTTGGCGTTCCCGCCGCTATCACCGTCGCCGGGCTGGCGGCCAAAGGTATTTTTGCCGCTGGTTCGACGCTAAAAACGGCCTCGTCACCAACGCCAGTCACAAATTCGCTTTAATTCCTGAGGTTTCGGCGGGCATGATTCAAAACATGCCCGCCGAAAAAGAAAAATTAATTTCATTTTAATGATTAATGAAAAAATAAAAATCCGCGCCTTATCGATTCACTTCACACATTCATTACGCATCCCGGCAAAATAAATACAAAAAACTAATCAGAGAAGCCTTCATAAAAGCAACTAATCGCCTTATTAATCAGAATGGCTTGATAGCACCGCCATTAAATTCAACGGATCAATTTTGTCATTTTTCGATCCGCCTCTCATATACAGAAATTAAATTTCAAATCTATATTGAAATGAAATAAATATTTCCATATGTTCTGGCTGACATTCAGGATAAGGTAGTGCCGGTGGAACTGGCGCTGAGGTCCTTACTTGTCCTCCCAGACAAAGGAATTGACCATGAGTGAACAGCAGCTCCTCCTCTCTCCCGCAGCAGCTCGCGGCGATAAGCTAACCTGGACTACCCGAATAGCTTACGGCGGCGGCGATACCGCCTGTAACGTTGTTTTCGGTATGATAGGCACGGTTCTAACCCTGTTTTATACCGACTATGTCGGCATCAGCATCGCTACCGTTGGGCTGGTCATGCTGATCTCGCGTCTGTTTGACGGCGTTTCCGATGTGATAATGGGTTTGATGGTTGAACGCACAAACTCTCGCTGGGGTAAATCACGCCCCTGGCTATTGTGGATGAGCGTTCCCTACGCCGTCTCGGCGATTCTGCTGTTTACCGTCCCACAGACTACTGGCACGCTGCAGTTTCTCTATCTGCTGGTGGCCTATAACTTCTGCACCACCGTATGCTACACCGCTATCAACCTGCCCTATGGCAGCCTCTCGGCCATGATGACCCGAGCCTCCTGGGAACGAGATATGCTCAGCATCACCCGAATGTCGATGTCGCCATTTGGCCGCATTCTCGCCGTGGCCTGTACCTTGCCGCTGGTGAAATACTTTGGCGACGATCAGGCCGCGTGGATCAAAACGATGTCCATTTGGGCTTTTCTGGCGCTGCTATTGCTGCTGTTTTGCTTCTACAAATGTGAAGAGAAAGTAGTCATCAAAGCGCGAGAAAAACAGGGAAATTTACCGGTAAAAACCCAGCTTTCCGCACTCTTTCGTAACCAGTACTTCTGGGCCAGCGCGATCCTGTGGACCGCGCAGAGCGTCTACTACACCGTGGTCGGTATCGCGCTGCCATACTACTGCCGCTACGTACTCGGCGACGATACCTTCTACAGCTCTATTTTCGTTGCTGAGACCGCCTGCATTATTATTTTTACCTTCCTCAGCTCCGTCCCAATCCGCAAATACGGTAAACGTAACGTTGCCCTCTGCGGCATTCTACTGGCCACCATCGGCCAGGTACTCTTTATGTTCAACTCCAATGACTACCACTGGGCGCTGGCAAACGCGATTATCCGCGGTATTGGCTTCGCCCCGCTCAACGCCGTGCTGTTCGGCTTCTGCGGCGATGCGGTTGAATTCGGCCAGTGGAAAACGCGCGTCCGCCAGGAGGGGATGATCTTTTCCGCCGGTTCAGTCGGCACGAAACTCGGCGCAGGCGTTGCCGCCGCGGTGATCTCCGGCCTGTTAAGCATCTCAGGTTACGTGAGCTCCAGCAGCGGCTCCGGCGTTCAGCCGCAAAGCGCTATCGATATGATTAACAACGTTTATCTCTACGGCTCTTTCTTCCTGTGGATTGTGGTCATTATCACCCTGCTGTTTTACCGGCTGGATAAACAGTACCCTCAGATTATGCATGAGCTGAAAGAACGCGAAGCGCGCGGAGAGATGTAAAGCCCAATTACCACGCCCGCGCTCGCCGAGCGCGGGTATTCAGAAGAACATCTGAAATCCGAAGTATCTCTATAATTGAGGAGAGCATCATCATGTTAAACGGCATGAAACCCTTATCCCGCTCCCTGCGCTGGGGCATGGTCGGCGGCGGCGGTACCAGCCAGATTGGCTATAGTCATCGCTGTGCGGCGCTGCGCGACAATGTGTTTACTCTGCTGGCGGGCGCGCTCGATATAGATGCCGAACGCGGCCGTCAATTCGGCGAACAGCTGGGAATCGCTCCAGAACGCTGCTACGCCGATTATCAAACGCTATTTGCAGAAGAGGCCAAACGCCCTGACGGTATTGAGGCCGTATCGGTGACGACGCCGAACAATACCCACTTCGCCATCACGAAAGCGGCGCTGGAAGCCGGGCTGCACGTTATCTGCGAAAAACCGCTGTGCTTCACCGCCGACGAAGCCCGCGAGCTGGTCGCGCTGAGTAAAAAGCAGAATAAAATTATCGGCGTCACCTACGGTTATGCCGGACACCAGATGATCCAGCAGGCACGGCAGATGATTGCCGACGGCATGCTTGGCGAGATCCGTATTATCAATATGCAGTTTGCTCACGGCTTTCATAATGAAGCCGTCGAACTGCAGGCTGAATCCACCCGCTGGCGGGTTACGCCGAAATATGCCGGCCCTAGCTATGTACTCGGAGATCTGGCTACCCACCCGCTGTTTATCGCGGAGACAATGGTACCAAACCTTAACATTACCCGACTGATGTGCGCGCGTCAGAGCTTCGTTAAATCTCGCGCGCCGCTGGAAGATAATGCTTTTGTCTTGATGGAATATAACAACGGGGCCGTCGGTTCACTGTGGACCAGTGCGGTCAACAGCGGCGCGATGCACTCGCAAAAAGTCCGCGTCATCGGCGAAAAAGCCAGTATCGAATGGTGGGATGAACGCCCAAATCAGCTGAGCTACGAGGTGCAGGGCGAACCGGCGCGCGTACTGGAGCGCGGTATGCCCTATCTGAGCCAGCAGGCGCTGGCGGACGATCGCATCGGTGGTGGACACCCGGAAGGGCTGTTCGAAGCATGGGCCAACCTCTATCGCCGCTACGCCATCGCTATTGATGCGATGGATCGCGGCGACCATGCGTTCCTTGAAACCTTCTGGTATCCGGATGTTGAAGCCGGTCTTCACGGCGTCTACTGGGTCGAGCAGTGTGTTAAATCCGCCGATGCCGGCGGCCAGTGGGTTGACTTTAACTGCCAATAATCTCTGCGTACCGGTGGAGGCCACTCCACTGGTTTCTTTCTATCAACCACACTCACCTCTTCATGCAACACAGTCGTAATATCTGCTAAACAAACATTTATTTACGCTTCTGGTTCCCCCCACTACACTAGGCGCAGTTTTTATATTGAGGTGGTAATGAACGATAATAAAATGACGCCAGGCGAACTGCGCGCGACCTGGGGTTTGGGGACCGTATTCTCTTTGCGCATGCTCGGCATGTTTATGGTTCTGCCGGTTCTGACCACTTATGGCATGGCATTACAGGGCGCAAGCGAAGCCCTTATCGGGCTGGCAATTGGTATTTACGGGCTGGCCCAGGCGATATTCCAGGTACCTTTTGGCCTGCTTTCTGACCGCATCGGTCGTAAACCGCTAATCGTCGGCGGCCTGTTTATCTTCGTTATTGGCAGCATTATCGCTGCGCTTTCCGACTCAATCTGGGGCATTATTCTCGGTCGTGCGCTGCAGGGCTCCGGGGCGATTGCCGCCGCGGTTATGGCGCTGCTCTCCGATTTGACCCGCGAACAGAACCGCACCAAAGCCATGGCGTTTATCGGCGTCAGCTTTGGCGTCACCTTTGCTATTGCCATGGTTCTTGGTCCAATTATTACCCATCAGCTGGGACTGCACGCCCTGTTCTGGATGATTGCTGTCCTGGCGACGCTCGGTATTTTGCTCACGCTGTGGGTGGTACCAAACAGCGAAAATCACGTCCTGAACCGGGAATCCGGGATGGTGAAAGGTTGCTTCAGCAAAGTACTGGCGGAGCCAAAACTGCTGAAACTTAACTTTGGCATTATGTGCCTGCATATCATGCTGATGTCCACCTTCGTTGCCCTACCGGGTCAGCTGGAGGCCGCCGGTTTTCCGGCCGCCGGGCACTGGAAAATTTACCTGGTCACCATGCTGGTCTCTTTTGTTGCCGTGGTGCCGTTTATTATTTACGCCGAAGTGAAGCGCAAAATGAAACGCGTCTTCCTGCTATGCGTTGCCATCCTGTTGATTGCTGAAATCGTGCTCTGGGGCGCTGGTGGATATTTCTGGGAACTGGTAGCGGGCGTTCAGCTGTTCTTTCTCGCCTTTAACCTGCTGGAAGCGCTACTGCCATCGTTAATCAGCAAAGAATCACCGGCCGGCTATAAAGGCACAGCCATGGGAATTTACTCCACCAGCCAGTTTCTCGGCGTGGCTATTGGCGGCTCGCTCGGCGGCTGGGTAGATGGCTTTTTTGATTCACAAACCGTCTTCCTGCTTGGTGCCCTGCTGGCGATGCTGTGGCTGCTGGTCGCCAGTACGATGAGCGAACCGCCGTACGTTAGCAGCCTGCGGGTCGAAATACCCGATGGCATCGTGGCGGATAAATCGCTCGAAGAGCGCTTACAGGCTAAAGAGGGCGTAAAAGAGGTTCTGGTGATTGGCGAAGAGCGCTCTGTCTATATCAAAATTGACAGCAAACTCACTAACCGCTTCGAAATTGAGCAGGCGATTAAAGGGCTCTGAAAATGAAGAACTCCGCTTCAGGCAGGTGGTGAACGCCAGGATTATTTTGTGCCGGGCGGCGGCTAATGCCGCACCCGGCCTGTAAAAAAGTGCGATGGCACTATTTTAATCACGGAAGTTTTTGAACTGGAACGGCTGGCCTAAATCACCGCCGCGCACCAGCGCCATAACCGCCTGCAGGTCGTCGCGAGATTTACCGGTAACGCGAATCTCTTCGCCCTGGATCTGCGCCTGTACTTTCAGCTTGCTGTCTTTAATAAGTTTGACGATTTTTTTCTGCGTCGCGCTCTCAATCCCCTGCTTCAGCTTCGCATCGACAAACCAGGTTTTACCGCTGTGCACGAATTCATCCGGCACTTCGATAGAACTGCCCTCAATTCCGCGCTTCAGCAGCTTGGCGCGCAGAATGTCCAGCAGCTGGTTAATCTGGAAATCAGACTCGCTGAGGACCTTGATGGTCTCGTTTTTTTCGTTCAGCTCAAAGCTCGCTTCGACGTTACGAAAATCAAAACGCGATTCAACTTCACGGGTCGCGTTCTCTACGGCGTTTCGAACTTCCTGAAGATCGACTTCAGAGACAATATCGAAAGATGGCATCTTTTCCTCTCCTTCCGTTTCTTTTGCGTTGCATAATACCCGCACCGCGACATAACTCAACTTGTTATCCCGAAAGGATAACTGATAACGCTATACTTTAGCCATGAGCACCTGATGCAGCACTTACAGGTGAGGAGGAATAATGAAAGTAACCGTACTCGGATGCGGTGCACTGGGACAGTTATGGCTAACTGCGCTGTACAAACACGGACATGAGGTCCAGGGCTGGTTACGCGTCCCGCAGCCATTTTGTAGCGTCAATGTGATTGAAACTGACGGCAGCGTGTTTAATGAATCATTTACCGCTAACGATCCTGATTTTCTCGCCAGCAGCGAACTGCTGCTGGTCACGCTAAAAGCCTGGCAGGTTTCAAATGCGGTGAAAAATCTCAGCGCCATTCTGCCCTCGTCAGCGCCCATTCTGTTAATGCATAACGGTATGGGTACCGTCGATGAACTTAAAACCATCAAACAGCCGCTGCTTATGGCATCGACAACCCAGGCGGCACGCCGCGACGGCAACGTTATCGTCCACGTCGCTAACGGCACCAGCCATATTGGCCCGGCGAAAGATTACCCTCAGGATTATAGCTATCTTGCCGATGTACTGCAGAATGTACTGCCCGACGTCGCCTGGCATAACAATATTTACCCCGCGACCTGGAGTAAGCTGGCGGTAAACTGTGTGATTAACCCGCTGACGGCGCTAAAAAACTGCCGGAACGGCGACCTGCGCGAATACCCGCAGGAAGTTGCCGCTATTTGTTATGAAGTTGCTGCAGTGATGGAGCGCGAGGGAATGCATACCTCTCCGGAAAACCTGTTATTCTATGTTCATCAGGTTATTGAAAGTACGGCAGAAAATACCTCATCAATGCTGCAGGACATTCTCGCCCAGCGCCATACGGAAATCGACTACATCACCGGTTTCCTGTTAAAGCGCGCCCGAGTCCATGGTATCGCCGTACCTGAAAATACCCGTCTGTTTGAACTGGTAAAGCGTAAGGAGAATGAATATGAGCGCGTCGGCACTGATTTGCCTCGCCCCTGGTAGCGAAGAGACCGAAGCGGTCACCGCCATTGATCTACTCGTTCGCGGCGGCGTAAAAGTCACGACCGCCAGCGTTGCCAGCGATGGCAACCTGACGATTGTCTGCTCGCGCGGCGTCAAGCTGCTGGCCGATGCGCCTCTGGTAGAGGTGGCCGACGGTGATTTCGATATCATAGTCCTGCCCGGCGGCATTAAGGGCGCGGAGTGCTTTCGCGATAGTCCGCTGCTGGTTGAAACGGTACGCCAGTTCCACCTTTCCGGACGCATCGTCGCGGCTATCTGCGCCGCGGCGGCTACCGTGCTGGTACCGCATAACCTGTTCCCCATCGGTAACATGACCGGGTTTCCGGCGCTAAAAGATCAAATTCCTGCCGAGCAGTGGCAGGACAGGCGCGTGGTCTGGGATCCGCGCGTTAACCTGCTTACCAGCCAGGGGCCTGGGACATCCATTGATTTCGCGTTGAAGATGATCGATCTGCTGGTTGGACGTGAAAAAGCTCACGAAGTCGCTTCGCAGCTGGTGATGGCGGCAGGGATTTATAACTACTACGAGTAAACGAAAAACGGCAACCCTGGGTTGCCGTTTGAAACATTAATACCCTCACCTCTGCGGCTACGGGCGATATACCTTCACGTTCTCAAAGCCCTGCTCGCGTAGATACAGCGCCTGCAAACGGCTCATCACCCCGCGTTCGCACCACAGCAGCCAGGTTTTACTCTGGTCGAGATCGCCAAACTTAGTGCTGAGCTTATAGAACGGCAGAGAAACCACGTCCACGCCTTCCACCTTCAGCGGCTTATCGTCCTGTTCGTCGATAGAGCGAATATCCAGGACAACGTCGTTGGGGCCAAAGCCGCTGACGGTTTCCACTTCCACCACGGCCTGTTCTGTCTGCTGAGCAATATCGCGGATATCGATATTCGTCGCTTCCGCTACCACTCTTTCCAGGATGTCGAAATCGAAGTGCTCTTCTTCCGCCTCGATCTTCGCCTTTACCGCTTTGATGGTCGGGCTCTTCGAGATAACGCCGCAGTATTCCGGCATGGTACGGGCAAAATCTTCGGTACCGATTTCACGCGCCAGGTTAATAATGTGCTCTTTATCGTGCGAAATCAGCGGACGCAGAATCAGGGTATCCGAGACGTTGTCGATCAGACGCAGGTTGGTCAGCGTCTGGCTGGAAACCTGGCCTAACGCTTCACCGGTCACCAGCGCCTGCACGCCGTAGCGCTCGGCCACTTTTGACGCCGCGCGCACCATCATACGTTTAAGCACGACGCCCATCTGGCCATCATCGACTTTTTCCAGAATCTCGCCAACCACCGGCTCGAAGTTAATCGCCACGAAACGCACGCGGTGCGAGCTGCCGAAACGGTTCCACAGGTAATGCGCCACCTGACGTACGCCGATTTCATGCGCTGCGCCGCCAAGATTAAAGAAGCAGTAATGCACGCGGCAGCCGCGACGCATCAGCATATAGCTGGAAACGCCGGAGTCAAAACCGCCGGAAATCAGCGACAGCACATCTTCCTGGGTGCCGATGGGGAACCCACCAATGCCTTCATAGCGCCCTTTTACCAGCAGCAGACGATCGTTTTCGATTTCAAGATTCACCGTCACATCAGGGTCGGTCAGCTTCACCCGAGCCGTTTCAATATGCTGGTTCAAACCGCCGCCGACGTAGCGTTCCACTTCGATAGAGGTAAACTCATGCTTACCGCGACGCTTAACGCGCACGCAGAAGGTTTTGCCTTCCAGCGCTTCGCGCCACAGCGGCAGAGTCTGCTCAAAAATGTCATGCAGGGAGGTAAAAGGAACGTCTTCGACCTCCAGAATATGATGAATGCCGGGAATACGGGTCAGGGCATCGCGAATCACCGGGCGCTGATTTTCATCTTTCGCCCGGACTTCGATATGATCCCAGTGACGAACGACGGCAAGCGTCTCATCATAGTTTTTGAGAACGTTACGAATGTTCCCGGTTAAAATTTTAATGAAGCGCAATCGCACAGATTGGCTTTTGATGGTGATTTCCGGGAACAATTTAATGATAAACTTCATGGCGACAATATTCGTTGGCAAGCCCGACGGGGCTTTAAGCATAAAAAGTTGTACAGGCGCAACCGGCGTCTGCATCCAGGGCGCGGAGTATACCACTATTGGACGCTTTTCACCTGGCATTGCGCGTTATTTGATTAACCGCGCGACTTCGTTACCATATTGATAGCCATCGAGACATAACAAGAGTCTATATTCACTATGCCAAAGAAAAATGAGGCCCCGGCCAGTTTTGAAACCGCCCTGGGCGAGCTGGAGCAGATTGTTAATCGTCTGGAAAGCGGCTCGCTGCCGTTAGAAGAAGCGCTCGGCGAATTTGAGCGCGGAATACAGCTGGCGCGCCAGGGGCAGGCAAAACTGCAGCAGGCCGAACAGCGCGTCCAAATTCTGCTGGCGGATAGCGAAGACGCGCCGCTTACGCCCTTTACGCCGGACGCTGAATAAATGGACTTCCCGCAACAGCTACAATCGTGCGTTGAGCAGGCTAACGAAGCGCTGCGCCGTTTTATCGAGCCGCAGCCCTTTCAGAACACTCCGCTGGTCGAAGCCATGCAGTATGGCGCATTATTAGGCGGTAAACGCCTGCGCCCTTTCCTGGTTTACGCGACAGGCGATATGTTCGGCGTCAGCCGGGCAACGCTGGACGCCCCTGCCGCCGCCGTCGAATGCATTCATGCTTATTCCCTGATGCACGACGATCTCCCGGCGATGGACGATGATGATTTACGCCGCGGACTGCCGACCTGCCATATTAAATTTGGCGAAGCAAACGCAATTCTTGCCGGAGATGCCCTACAAACGCTGGCGTTTTCTATACTCAGCGATGCGCCAATGGCAGAAGTACCGGATCGCGATCGTCTGGCGATGATTTCTGAGCTGGCGCAAGCCAGCGGTATCGCCGGTATGTGCGGCGGCCAGGCGCTGGATTTGGAGGCGGAAGGCCATCAGGTCGATCTGCAGGCGCTGGAGCGCATTCATCGCCATAAGACCGGAGCGCTGATTCGCGCAGCGGTACGCATGGGGGCACTGAGCGCGGGTGAAGCCGGGCGCAGCGCGCTGCCGGTCCTCGATCGATACGCAGAAAATATCGGTCTTGCCTTCCAGGTGCAGGATGACATTCTCGACGTGGTAGGGGATACTGCCACACTTGGCAAACGTCAGGGAGCCGACCAGCAGTTGGGCAAAAGTACCTACCCCGCCCTTCTGGGACTTGAGCAAGCCCGGAAAAAGGCTCATGACCTGATTACCGATGCCCGCCAGTCGTTACGTGAGCTGGCCGCGCAATCTCTGGATACTACAGCACTGGAAGCGCTCGCGAATTATATAATTCAGCGTGATAAATAAACAATAAATGAGTCTCAGATGAGTTTTGATATTGCCAAATACCCGACCCTGGCGCTGGTGGACTCCACCCAGGAGTTGCGTTTGTTGCCGAAAGATAGCCTGCCGAAACTGTGCGACGAACTGCGGCGTTACCTGCTGGACAGCGTCAGCCGTTCCAGCGGGCATTTTGCCTCTGGCCTCGGCACGGTAGAACTGACCGTGGCGCTACACTACGTCTATAACACGCCGTTCGATAGACTAATCTGGGACGTCGGCCACCAGGCTTATCCGCATAAAATTCTGACCGGACGCCGCGACAAGATCGGCACCATCCGCCAGAAAGGTGGACTGCATCCCTTCCCGTGGCGCGGGGAAAGCGAGTATGACGTCCTGAGCGTCGGCCACTCGTCTACTTCTATCTCCGCCGGGATCGGTATCGCCATCGCCGCGGCGAAAGAAGACAAGCAGCGCCGCGCAGTCTGCGTGATTGGCGACGGAGCAATCACCGCCGGGATGGCGTTTGAAGCGATGAACCACGCTGGCGATATCAAACCTGACCTGCTGGTGGTGCTCAACGACAACGAAATGTCGATTTCCGAAAACGTCGGCGCGCTTAACAACCATCTGGCGCAGCTGCTTTCCGGCAAGCTCTACTCCACGCTGCGCGAAGGCGGCAAAAAGGTGTTCTCCGGGGTACCGCCGATTAAAGAGCTGCTCAAACGCACCGAGGAACACATCAAAGGGATGGTGGTTCCGGGGACGCTGTTTGAAGAGCTGGGCTTTAATTACATAGGGCCGGTGGACGGGCACGATGTTATCGGTCTGGTGAATACGCTGAAGAATATGCGCGACCTGAAAGGCCCGCAGTTCCTGCACATTATGACCAAAAAGGGCCGTGGCTATGAGCCGGCGGAAAAAGACCCGATAACCTTCCACGCGGTGCCTAAATTCGACCACACCAGCGGCGTACTGCCGAAAAGCAGCGGCGGCCTGCCTACTTATTCGAAAATCTTCGGCGACTGGCTGTGCGAAACTGCGGCTAAAGATGACAAGCTGATGGCCATCACTCCGGCAATGCGCGAAGGTTCGGGGATGGTCGAGTTCTCAAAAAAATACCCTGACCAGTATTTTGACGTCGCCATCGCCGAGCAGCATGCGGTAACCTTCGCCGCCGGGCTGGCGATTGGCGGCTATAAGCCGGTGGTGGCGATTTATTCCACTTTCCTGCAGCGCGCCTACGACCAGGTGATTCACGATGTCGCCATCCAGAAGCTGCCGGTGCTGTTTGCTATCGACCGCGCGGGAATTGTCGGCGCCGATGGGCAAACTCACCAGGGCGCGTTTGATATCTCGTTCCTGCGCTGCATCCCGGATATGGTCATCATGACGCCAAGCGACGAAAACGAATGCCGCCAGATGCTGTATACCGGCTATCACTATAGCGACGGCCCAAGCGCGGTGCGCTATCCGCGCGGCAGCGGAACCGGTGCCGTATATGAACCGTTGTCCTCGCTGCCTATCGGCAAAGGCGTGGTGAAGCGCGAAGGCGAGAAAATCGCGATCCTCAACTTTGGCACTCTGCTGCCGCAGGCTGCCAAAGTGGCGGAAAAGCTTAACGCCACTCTGGTGGATATGCGCTTTGCCAAACCGCTGGATGAGGCGCTGGTGCTACAGCTGGCTGCTGAACATGAGGTGCTGGTCACTCTGGAAGAAAACGCCATTATGGGCGGCGCCGGCAGCGGCGTGAATGAGCTGCTGATGTCGCGCCGTCGTGCGGTTCCGGTGCTGAATCTTGGTCTGCCTGATTTCTTTATCCCCCAGGGAACCCAGGAAGAAGTTCTTGCCGATCTCGGCCTCGACGCCGCCGGAATAGAAGCCAAAATCCACGCCTGGTTAGCATAATTCCGCTGACCGCTCCTGCTATGCTTAAGGGATACCCTTTATCCGTAGCAGGAGCGCACTATGCACTACATCCCTCTTGGCGATACCGATCTGCGCGTTTCCCGACTTTGCCTCGGCTGCATGACATTCGGCGAACCGGACCGCGGTAACCATGCCTGGACTTTACCGGAAGAGAGCAGCCGCCCGCTGATTAAATACGCCCTCGAAGGCGGCATTAATTTTTTCGACACCTCTAATAACTATTCAGACGGCAGCAGCGAAGAGATCCTCGGTCGTGCGCTGCGCGAATATGCCCGACGCGATTCGGTGATTGTCGCGACCAAGGTTTATCATCAGGTGGGCGATCTGCCGCAGGGACTGTCGCGGGCGCAGATCCTGCGTTCGATTGACGACAGCCTGCGCCGTCTCGGCATGGAGTATGTCGATCTGCTGCAGATCCATCGCTGGGATTACACCACGCCCATTGAAGAAACCCTCGAGGCGCTAAACGACGTGGTCAAGGCGGGAAAAGCCCGCTATATCGGCGCATCGTCGATGCATGCGCGCCAGTTCGCCCAGGCGCTGGCGTTACAGGAACACAATAACTGGGCCCGTTTTGTCACCATGCAGGATCACTACAATCTGATTTACCGTGAAGAAGAGAACGAGATGCTGCCCCTGTGCAGCCGCGAAGGCGTCGCGGTGATGCCGTGGAGCCCGCTGGCGCGCGGTCGCCTGACGCGCCCGTGGGGGGAAACCACCGCCCGTCTGGTATCAGACGAATTCGGTAAATCGCTCTACAATGCCATGGATGCAAATGATGAACTGATTGCGACAAACCTGGCCGAAGTGGCGGAAGAGCTTGATGCCAACCGCGCTCAGGTTGCGCTGGCCTGGCTGCTGAGCAAACCCGGCGTAGCCGCGCCGATAATCGGCGCTTCACGACAGGAGCAGCTGGATGAACTGCTGCATGCGGTCGATTTAACGCTTACGCCAGAGCAGATTGAAAAGCTGGAGAAGCCATATAAACCTCACCCGATTGTGGGGTTTAAGTAACGCACTATTGCCCGTAAAGCCCCGGCTCGCGCTACGCTTAGCCGGGCTACAGGTTCACCAACATCTGCGAACGACGGGTTCACCAATGCCTCCGGAAAATGGTGCTACTCTGCCCCCGGGAAACGCTGGCTTGCGCGATCTCCTGGCGGTACACACCACTTTAGAAAAACCCAATCGGCCAGTGGTGGCCAATAACGTACAGCACCCCGGCGGAAATCACCCCGGCGACGATATCATCCACCATGATCCCCATCCCGCCGTGAATATTACGGTCGAACCAGCGGATAGGCCACGGCTTCCACATATCAAAAATGCGAAAAATCACGAATCCGGCGGCAACCCACTGCCAGTCCATCGTCGGCAAAGCCATCAGGGTTATCCACATGCCGACGAACTCGTCCCAGACGATACTGCCGTGATCGTGGGTACCCATATCTTTCGCCGTACGGTGGCAAATATACACCCCGATGCAGATACTCATCATCACTACCAGCGAATAGAGCTGCCAGGGGAGTAAGGTCAGCAGATACCAGAAAGGGATCGACGCCAGCGACCCCATCGTACCGGGGACGACGGGGCTAAGGCCGCTGCCGAATCCCGTCGCCAGCAGATGCCAGGGGTTACTCATCTTCAGGCGACTTTTCGCCACATCTCTACTACGCGCCAAAATGATCGTATCCCTTAAAATCGAATGTCACAGGCTTACCTTCGCGGGTGAACTGCAGGCCTTCCGATTGCGGAACAATCTGGCCAATACAGGTAAAACGCGCGCCAAGATTAGCAAGCGCCACGTCCAGCGCCCCGCGATTGAGCTCAGGCACGGTAAAGCACAGCTCATAATCTTCGCCGCCGGAGAGCGCCCAGCGCAGCGCCTGTTCCGTCTCAACCTGGCGAAGCATCGCATCAGAGAACGGCATTGCATCAAGATCGACGCGCGCGCCGCAGCCGCTGGCTTTGAGAATATGTCCAAGGTCGGAAATCAGACCGTCGGAAAGATCGATGGCGGAATTCGCCAGATCGCGCAGCGCCTGCCCCTGCAGAACCCGCGGCAGCGGACGCAAATGGCGCGCCAGAAAATAATCCGCATCGGTGGCATCTGCCACCTGCAGCCGATCCTGCAAAATCGCCAGGCCGGCAGCGCTGTCGCCGGGGGTGCCGGTAACGTAAATCCAGTCGCCCGGCTTCGCTCCAGAACGCTTCAAACCGCGTCCAGTCGGTACAAAGCCGTGAATACCCAGCGTCATCGACAGCGGTCCGCGCGTGGTATCGCCGCCAATGAGCTGCATATCGTAATAGTTGAGCTGGACGAACAGGCTGTCGCTAAAGGCTTCGAGCCAGGCTTCGTCCGCCTCGGGCAGGGTCAGGGCCAGGGTTAACCACGCAGGCTCAGCGCCCATTGCCGCCAGGTCGCTCAGATTCACCGCCAGCGCTTTATAAGCGAGGTCGGCAGGGTCGATGTCGGGTAAAAAATGGTTTCCCGCCACCAGGGTGTCGGTGCTGATTGCCAGCGTTTTTTTCTCGGGGATGTTCAGAAGCGCGCAGTCGTCGCCAATGCCGGTTTCAACATCAAGACGAGCGCTTTTTACGCGATCAAAATAACGGGCAATCAGGGAAAATTCGCCGCATGCCATACGTTATGCCTCAGCAAAAGAAAAGAATAAGGCCGGCTTGCAGGAGTGAAACTCTGCAAAAACCGGCCCTGGAGTTTACTTTTTGTTGGGACGAATTACCGGGGCAGCTTTGTCCAGCACGCCGTTGACAAACTTGTGGCTATCTTCAGCGCCAAAGGTTTTAGCCAGTTCAATGGCTTCGTTAATCGCCACTTTGTACGGAACATCGCTACGCTTTGACAGCTCAAACAGCGCGATACGCAGCACCGCTTTTTCCACCTGACCCAGCTCGTCGAGCTGACGAGAAAGATAGGGCTTCATCAGGCCGTCAAGATACGCGCTGTTAGTCGCCACTCCGGACAGCAGTTCACGGAAATACAGAACGTCTACATCTTTCACATCCTGTTCCGCCAGGAACTGGTATTCAACATCAGCGATGTCGTTCTGGGACAACTGCCAGGAGTAAAGCGCCTGGACAGCACACTCACGGGCGCGGCGACGAGCAGCAGGTTTCACGGAATTCCCCTTACAAAATTCAGGCCTTGATGGCTTTCAATACGTTAATCATTTCCAGCGCGGTCAGCGCTGCTTCAGCGCCTTTGTTTCCGGCTTTAGTGCCGGCACGTTCGATGGCTTGTTCAATACTTTCTGTGGTCAGAACACCGAAGGCTACCGGGATTCCGCTGTCCTGAGCGACGTGCGCCAGGCCATTGCTTGCACCGCCAGCCACATATTCAAAGTGCGCAGTGCCGCCACGGATAACGGTACCCAGCGCAATCACCGCATCATATTTACCGGTTTTCGCCAGTGCGTCAGCCGCCAGCGGCAGTTCATACGCGCCTGGAACCCAAACAACGGTAATGTTTTCATCTTTTACCTGACCAATACGCTTCAGGGCGTCAACCGCACCTTCCAGCAGGCTGTCATTGATAAAATTGTTGAAACGCGCAATGGTGATGGCGACGCGAGCGTCCGGGGTAGCAACGTTAGCTTCAATAATGTTCATACTCTTCCTTCGGGTTCATTTGGCCCCGCAAGGGGGGCGGATTCTATCATAATTATCGGCGCACTGCTTTCCCTTTTAACCGGGGAAATCAAGCATTCACTAAATGCAGGCACAGATCCGGGCCTACATGACGTATCTCATTGAATTTGAAATGGGGTGCTTGCTCAAGTTTCTCAAGCCCGGGCAGCGCACATAATCCGCGCGCATCGCTGCCTAACAGTTTAGGCGCAATATAGACGATAAGCTCGTCCACTAACCCGGCCTGCAGTAGCGCGCCAGCCAGGGTTGGTCCAGCTTCTACCCAGATACTATTAATTTGCTGTTTACCCAGCTGCATCATCAGTAAAACCAGATCCAGATGTCCTTTATGCTCCGGCACCAGCAGAGAGCGTACGCTCTCCGGCCACTGACGTTCATCTTCATGGGTGCGGGCAAACAGCGTTTCCCCCGCCTGCTGCACGATACGATGCTGCGGCGTGACGCGATTTTGACTATCGATGACGACACGTAAAGGCTGTCGCAGGTTTTCCTGCGGATACAGCGCCTGGGTTTCAGCGTTTAGCTCGTCCCAGCGCACGGTAAGCGCCGGATCGTCCGCCAGCACCGTCGCGCTGCTGGTAAGAATAGCGTGGCTTTGCGCCCGCAGACGCTGCACGTCGCGTCGCGCCTGCGCTGAAGTTATCCACTGGCTCTCGCCGCTGGCCATCGCCGTACGGCCATCCAGCGATGCACCCATTTTTAGCTGAATATAAGGAAAACCGGTACGCATCCGCTTCAGAAAGCCTTTATTCAGCGCTTCGGCTTCGTTCATCATCAGTCCGTGGCTGACCTCGACGCCTTCCTGCTGTAAACGGTATAAACCTCGCCCGGCAACCTGCGGGTTTGGATCCTGCATTGCGGCAACGACGCGGGATACGCCCGCGGCAATCAGCGCTTCGCAGCACGGCGGCGTACGCCCGTGATGGCTACAGGGCTCCAGCGTCACGTATGCCGTCGCACCTTTAGCTTTTTCGCCAGCCATGCGCAGCGCGTGCACTTCCGCGTGCGGTTCGCCAGCGCGATAGTGAAAACCTTCGCCGACGATCTCGCCGTCTTTGACAATCACGCAGCCGACATTCGGGTTGGGATGAGTCGTAAAGCGTCCGCGCGCCGCCAGCTTAAGCGCTCGCGCCATGTACATTTCGTCCTGCATGTATCAGTCCTGTAAGCGGGCGATCTCTTCGCCGAACTCTTTGATATCTTCGAAGCTGCGATAGACGGAAGCAAAGCGGATATAGGCCACTTTATCGAGCTTTTTCAGCTGCTCCATCACCAGATTGCCGATCATTTTGCTCGGCACTTCACGCTCGCCGGTCCCGCGCAGGTGGGTTTTAATGTGATTAACCGCCATTTCGACGTCATCCGAGCTCACAGGACGCTTCTCCAGCGCTTTCAGCATTCCGCTGCGCAGTTTGTCCTCATTGAAGGGCTCACGTACATCGTTGCTTTTCACTACCCGCGGCATCACCAGCTCCGCCACTTCAAACGTCGTAAAACGTTCATTACAGACCAGACACTGGCGGCGACGGCGCACTGAAGAGCCCTCGCCCACCAGACGAGAATCGATAACTTTGGTATCTACGGCGAAACAGAAAGGGCAATGCATAGCGCATCCTGACATGTAGTTAAACTAACGGGTAGTTTACCGCGAAGTGACCCGACAACAAAGAAAGAGCTTTTGAGACAAAGGATCTATGGTGCCCTTAGCCTAACGATCTACCATTAAGCATCCTCTGTTAACGGAATCCCGACTATGACAAGACGTTATTTAAAACTGGCCATTGTGGGTAGCATTTTCACCCTCAGCGCCTGCGCGCAGCAAAGCGAAATCCGCCAGATGAATCAGAGCGTGAGCACTCTGAGCAAAGAGATGACCCAGCTTAATCAGCAAACGGTAAAAATCACCCAGCAAAACCTCCTGAATGCGAAATCAAGCAGCGGCGTTTACCTGCTACCGGGAGCGAAAACGCCGGCCCGTCTGAAAAGCCAAATTGGTACCCTGCGTATGTCGTTGCTCAATATCTCCCCGGATGGCGACGGTACCCGTTTGACGCTACGCATTCAGGGAGAATCCAACGATCCGCTGCCGGCCTTTAGCGCAACCGTGGCCTCCGGGCAGATCAGCGGCACAACCGATAGCTATCAGGAAGTAAACGTGCAGAATCAGCTCATTAGCGCACCGGCAAGCGTTCTGGCGCCGAGCGATGTCGATATTCCGCTGCGCCTGAATGGCGTTACGCCCGAGCAGGTTGGTTTTATCCGCATTCATGATATCCAGCCCGCACAGATGCAATAATCTCCCCGGCCGGATGCCCTGAACATCCGGCTTTACCTGCCCGGTTTTATCTCTCACGCAAATCCACTTACAGATTTCCCATTCAGTTCACTAAAAATTGACAGCATTTATGAATTTCAGTGGCATTCTGTCAGGAAATGCATAAAATCGTGAACGCAATCGATTACGCAAATGTTCGTTATGTGAAACAACACATATTTTTGTGAGCAATGATTCCTATAATAGACGCCACAGAAATACGAAATATTTAGAAACGCTTCGGCAATTCTTTTAACGCCTTCAGGCTTAATTTTAAACAGTGGCATCATTATGAAAAAAACATTACTGGCAGCCGGCGCAGCTCTGGCGCTCTCCGCATCTTTCTCTGTCAGCGCGGCAGAAAACGACAAACCGCAATATCTGTCTGATTGGTGGCACCAGAGTGTGAACGTGGTGGGCAGCTACCACACTCGTTTTGGGCCGCAGATCCGTAACGATACCTATCTGGAATACGAAGCGTTCGCCAAAAAAGACTGGTTTGATTTCTATGGTTATATGGATGCGCCGGTATTCTTCGGCGGTAACACCGACGCGAAAGGTATCTGGAACCACGGTTCTCCGTTGTTTATGGAAATTGAGCCGCGTTTCTCTATCGACAAACTGACCGGAACCGACCTCAGCTTCGGCCCGTTCAAAGAGTGGTATTTCGCCAATAACTACATCTACGATATGGGCCGCAACAAGTCCGGCCGCCAGAGCACCTGGTATATGGGTCTGGGTACGGATATCGATACCGGCCTGCCGATGAGCCTCTCACTGAACGTTTATGCTAAATATCAGTGGCAAAACTATGGCGCCTCCAACGAGAACGAGTGGGATGGCTACCGCTTCAAAGTGAAATACTTTGTCCCGCTGACCGACCTGTGGGGCGGCTCGCTGAGCTATATCGGCTTCACCAACTTTGACTGGGGTTCCGATCTGGGCGATGACAACTTCTACGATCTGAACGGCAAGCATGCACGTACCAGCAACTCCATTGCTTCCAGCCACATCCTGGCGCTGAACTACGCGCACTGGCACTACTCCATCGTGGCGCGTTACTTCCATAACGGCGGCCAGTGGGCGGATGACGCTAAGCTGAACTTCGGCGATGGCGATTTTAACGTCCGTTCTACCGGCTGGGGTGGTTACTTCGTGGTCGGCTACAACTTCTAAACTGCTCTGATTTTCCCCGGCGGATGCGCCGGGGATACCTCATCATTAACGCTCTTCGCATTTCACCTTTCGCAAAAAATCGCTCAATGAACGGTCGGCTCTTTCACTGAAATGACGCCCGGTCGCGGCAATATCCAGGCAACGATCAAGACGAAAACAGCGATAATCTTCCCGCAATTCGCACCAGGTCACCAGCAGCCAGCGCTCTCCCCAGAAAAAAAGCCCCAGCGGCAGCACTTCACGCTGCGACACGTTTCCCGCCTCATCTCGATAGTGCAGCGCCAGCGCCTGCTGGGCGGAGACGGCTCGATGCACTAAATCAAAGCGATCTTTGCTATAGCCCTGAGAGCCGAAGTCCGGTGCGAACAGGCGCGACTGCTCCGCTTTGCGTCGGCTCTCGGCGGGCAGGATAGCCAGCACTTTTTCCTGGGCAGACTCCAGCGCCAGAGACAACGAGGCGCCTCCCCAGGTCTGTAGCAGCCGAATAGCGGCCACCAGCGCTTCCGATTCCTGGGTTGTCAGCATCAGGGGCGGCAGATCATAGCCCGCCAGCAGCCGGTAGCCGCTTCCGGCCTCGCCCTCAACCGGAACGCCAGAGAGCGAAAGGTCACGAATGTCGCGGTAGATCGTCCGCTCCGATACGCCGAGCCGCTCGGCCAGCAGCCCGGCGGTGGTTAATCTTCTCCCCCGCAGGATCTGGACGATTTGAAAAAGGCGGTCGGCGCGTCGGCTCATTTTTGTTATCTCATTTATGCGGGTTGATGCAAACCAATCCGATTCCCCTCACTATCGATAAACAGGGCAATCGTGCCGATATCGTCCGCCAGATCAAAGGGGCCAAAAACGCAGCTTCCGCCCGCTGAGTTGACGCGTTCTAGCGTGGCCGTCAGATTGTCGGTATGCAGATAGATAATGCATCCCTGATCGGAGGGCTTAACGCTATCAAACTTTGCCAGCGCGCCGCCGGGAGCCGGGTCCTGATAAGGAAATACAGCCATTTCGGCACACTCCATATTTTCCCGTTTCAGCGTGACCTGCATCACCGACTCGTAAAACGCCACGGCACGATCCATATCGGCAACCGGGATCTCAAACCAGTTAATAACATTGTTCATACTTCCTCCTGTCCATTGTTTGGGTTCAGGAGGAGTGTATGACAGGCCTACTGACAGCATTATGTCAGCATGGTGCGCAGACCAGCGCGTAGTCTGGACTGAGCAACCAGGGGCGCAAATATCCCACGGTACTGGAAAATGGCAGTACCTCTTCAGGAAGCGTAATACCAAGCCGTTCGCTGATATACGAGCGTCGGGCAGCAATGCGCTGCCAGAGTTCGGGATAGCTTTGCGCCAGCTCCTGACGTAACGCGCTATCGGCAAGCGCCACGGTATCTTCGATGCTTGCGCCGCCGTAGCCCGATCGGGAAGGAATAATGTCGATTTGCAGTATCATCCCGCTCTGCAGACAGGCGGCTGAGTCAGGGCCAATGGGCGAACAGAGCCACTCCTCATCCGCCACCAGGTGCCCTGGATTAAGATGCCAGTGATATTCCGCCTTCGGCAACACTTGCTCAATCAGCGCATACATATCGCCGCCGCGCGTACCGATGCGCAGATTTTCCAGCCAGTTAACCACGGCGTTAAAATAGGGTTTCGCCACCACGTCAAGATAATCAGCTACCTCGGGCGCCAGTTCGCTTTCGTCGGCCACCACGTAGGCGGCGCGGCTGCTCAGACCGCCTTTGAAGCTGGTGGTCAACGAGAATTTATCTCCGCGCCGGATAACCTTATCGCCCGGATAAAGCCCGGCATTGGCAAAGCGATCGCCAGTGGCAGCAATCATCACCACGCTATTAGGCTGGCCTTCCGCCGCCAGCAGCGCGCCGATTTGCTTTTCCGTTTTACCCGGCGCAATAGCGTTTAGCGCGGTCAGAATGGCGGTTGAGGCCAGATTAGCGCCGTACTCATAGTGCGCCAGCTCATTAGCATTGTTGGTGACCCGCGCCCCGTCTGCCGGGTCGATAAAAATACCGGTGGCATTAGTCATCTTCGCCTGGGTCCCTGCGGCCTGGCGAATGGCGTCCACAATAAAAGCAGGGAGATCGAACATCTGCGAACGGTCGTCAGCCGCGCCGGTAAAGAGCTTCCAGCCGGCCAGGCCAATGCTTTTCCCCGCCGCTACGCCTGCTTCCTGAAGCAACTGAGCCAGCGTTTTGCTGGTTTCCATCGGCTGATTAGGCAACGAAAACCACGGCGCGTGAATCACCCTGTTTTCCAGCCGGGCATAGCCTGCCAGCTTGAGGTTCTCGTTACCCAGTACCAGCACCGCCTCGCCGTCCCGATGCAGCACCAGCAGGGCCTCTTCAAAACGGGGAATAAAGCCGGTGAGATACTCAAAATTACCGCCATGTTCTTTATCGGCATAGACGATAAGGGTGTCTAAGCCCTGCTGATGCATATTCGCCAGCACTTTCGCCTTGCGTCGGCGCAGAGTGTCGTCGTTAAGCGTAACGGAAGGCACATCGTGCCAGAGAGGGGGTTGAGCAACGGTGGAAAGAGTTACGACAGCCATCGGGCATTTCTCCATGTCATTTAACGCTGATACTGGAGAGTAACCAAAATCCGCCCGGCTGTAATAAAAAAATCCCGGCCTTGCGGCCGGGATTCGTTTATCAACATGCAATTGCCTTACGGCAGAATTGACGGCTGATCCGCCCCTTCTTTCTCAACTTTCTGCTGCAGCATATGCTCACGCTTCATGCCCAGCTTCAGCGCCAGCGCGGAGGCGACGTAGATAGAAGAAGCCGTACCGATAGAAACACCGATAAGCATGGTCAGCGAGAAGCCAGCCAGAATCGGGCCGCCGAAGAGATACAGCATCAGGATAACCATCAAGGTTGTCCCGGAGGTGATCAAGGTACGGTGCAGCGTCTGCGTCAACGACACGTTAAAGATTTCATACGGCGTACCGCGGCGAATCTTACGGAAGTTTTCACGAATACGGTCAGATACCACGATACTGTCGTTCAGCGAGTAGCCGATAACCGACATCAACGAGGCCACGATGGTCAGGTCAATCTCGATATGCAGTAGCGACAGCACGCCCATGGTGATCACCACGTCGTGCGCCAGGGCGATAACCACCCCAGCAGCAAGACGCCACTCAAAGCGAATACCAACGTAGATCAGGATACACACCAGCGCGGCGATCAGCGCCAGCGCACCGGTTTGCGCAAGATCGGCACCGACGCTCGGCCCGACAAACTCAATACGCTTGACCGTCGCGCTCTGGCTGGTCGATTCGTTAATTACGCTAACGACTTTACTACCCAGCTCCTGGCTGCCGTTGACGTCATGCACCGGCGGCATACGCACCATGATGTCGCGGCTGCTGCCAAAGTTTTGCAGCTGCGGCTCTTCAAAGCCCGCCTTCTGCAGCGACTGACGCACCTGGTCCATATCGACAGGTTTTTCGAGGGTAATCTCAATCACCGTACCGCCAGTGAAATCCAGACCCCAGTTAAACCCGCGTACGCCAATAATAATAATGGACAGAATCAGCAAAAAACCTGAAATGCCGAAGGCCCAGTAGTCCCAGCGCATAAAGTCCCAGACTTTACGGCCGTGGTTCAATTGTTCAACAGTATATTCCTGTGCCACAACGCACTCCTCAGATAGACAGCTTTTTAACGCGCTTGCCGCCGTACAGCAGGTTCACGATGGCACGGGTGCCGACGATAGCGGTAAACATTGAGGTCGCGATACCGATACCGGTAGTAATCGCAAACCCTTTAATGGCACCGGTACCGACCGCGTACAGGATAATCACTTTGATAAGCGTCGTAATGTTGGCATCAAAGATGGAGCTGAACGCGCCGGCGTAGCCTTCGTGGATAGCCTGCTGCACGGAACGGCCGTTGCTCAGCTCTTCTTTAATACGTTCGTTAATCAGAACGTTCGCATCGACCGCTACCGCAAGGGTTAACACGATACCCGCAATCCCCGGCATGGTCAGCGTCGCCCCAGGAATCAGGGACATGATGCCGACGATCAGCACCAGGTTAGCAATCAGCGCAGAGGTCGCAATCAGGCCGAACTTCTTATAGAAGAAGATCATAAACAGGATAGAGACCACCAGACCGGCCAGACACGCTTCCAGACCCTGCTGGATATTCTGCATACCCAGAGTTGGACCAATGGTACGTTCTTCAACAATCTGAATCGGCGCAATCAGCGCACCCGCACGCAGCAGCAGAGAGAGCTGGCGCGCTTCGGTCGCGTTGCTGATACCGGTAATACGGAAGCTATTACCCAGACGAGACTGGATATTGGCGATATTAATCACCTCTTCCTCTTTCGCCAGAATCGCACGGCCGTTGGCATCTTTCTTACCGCTGTCTTTGTACTCCACGAACAGGGTCGCCATCGGTTTACCGATGTTGTCCTTGGTGAAGTTAGACATGATATTGCCGCCAGCGCTATCCAGGGAGATGTTAACCTGCGCCTGGTTGTACTCATCCATGCTCGACGTCGAGTCGGTGATGTGATCACCGGTGAGGATAACGCGCTTGTAGAGCACTACCGGCTGGCCTTCACGGGTAAATTTCACTTCTGAATCGCCCGGAACGCGGCCGGAAGCCGCAGCGGAGCTATCAACGTTAGTGTTAACCAGACGGAATTCCAGCGTCGCGGTCGCGCCAAGAATCTCTTTCGCACGCGCGGTATCCTGAATACCCGGCAGCTCGACCACAATACGGTCGGCACCCTGACGCTGAACCAGAGGTTCGGCTACGCCCAGCTGGTTTACACGGTTACGCAGGATATTGATGTTCTGCTGAACGGCATATTCGCGGGCTTCTTTCAGACGCTCATCGGTCATCACGGCTTTCAGGCCGGTGCTGCCCTGAGTGGAAATAACCAGATCGCGGTGACGTGGGCTGAGGTAAGCAATCGCCTGGTCGCGCGCGCCGCTATCGCGGAAGGCGATGCTCAGGCCATAGTTATCTTCTTTGCGCACGGTCGCATAAGGAATGCCTTTATCACGCAGCTCGCTGCGCAGGCTATCGATGTTTTGTTCCTGCAGCTTGCCCAGAGCGGTGTCCATGTCAACTTCCATCAGGAAGTGCACGCCGCCGCGCAGGTCAAGACCCAGCTTCATCGGCTCGGCGTAAAGGGCCGCCAGCCAGCGTGGGGTTGCCGGAGCAAGGTTAAGCGCCACGACGTATTTGTCACCCAGCACGCTAACCAGCGCTTCACGCGCGCGCAGCTGGATATCGGTGGTGTCGAAGCGCGCAAGAATTGCGCCCTCTTCCAGTGCCACAGACTTCGCGGTTATTTTTTCTTCTTGTAGTGTTTTCTGGACCTGGATCAGCGTTTGCTCACTGGCGGCGACTCCGCGCGCGCCAGTGATTTGAACAGCCGGATCCTCACCATACAGGTTGGGAAGCG
>OEPS010000002.1_pt1 | contig 123988 bp, 99 predicted proteins | sample 1539411 | NCBI WGS metagenome assembly OEPS01 (sample SAMN02671747, study PRJEB22543) | soil metagenome | biome: bacteria | place: China:Hunan Province, Lengshuijiang City | collected 2012-10-15 | depth 0.08m m
CCTCCGACCCCCGACACCCCATGACGGTGCGCTACCAGGCTGCGCTACGTGCCGATTTGTGGGGAACAATATTACCCGTTCCCCAACTGAATGCAAGCCGGGAAATGACTGATTGATTTATAAATAATCAATCAGTTAGCGATAAAGCGTTTTTCATCGGTCAGCACCTGCAGCAGCAAGCTAAGCTGCGGTTTTTGATCTTTAATTTTCTCGCCGTCGCTGTTCCATGTTTTGTAAGTGCCGTTGTGATTAAGTACCACCGTCACTCTCGGCGTAGTAATGGCCAGCGTGTCGCTGTTGGCCGCGGTTACCCAAACCCGGCGACGGGCGGCGCTAAACAGGTCTTCACCCTGCGAATATTCGTTAGCCGGGGTGGAAACGTGGAGCAAACGCTGCATCAGGGTTGTCATCACGTCTTTATTATCCGTTAGCGTCGCAATCTCCTGGGCCGGAGTGCCAGGCCAGTGGACGATCAACGGAACCTGCAGCTGCTCGCGCGACCAGCCAAACTGATCATGCTGCGGGTTCAGCGGCATACCGTGGCCCGCCGTCACGATAACCACCGTGTTGTCCAGCTTGCCCGCCTCGCGCAGCGCGTTCAGCACGCGACCAATTTGTGTATCGACCTCTCCGGCAGCGCTGCTGTAACGACGGACAAAGTTCTGCTGCTGCCCGTCATTGAACGTGGTGCCGTTAAGCGAAACCCATGAGAACCAGCGATTTTCATCCTGGGCATAGCGCTCCAGCCAGTTAATCCACTGGTTGGCGGTCTGCTCGTCGCTTTGCGCTTTCGCGGCGGGCAGGGAGAAATCGGATAGCAGCGCCTGGCGATAGAGTGGGCTGCTAAAGCCGTCAGATGAGAACAGCCCCAGCTGATAGCCCTGCTGATTCAGGGAGGTAATCAGCGCCGCCGGAATGCGCGCTGACAGAACCCCGTCCATATAGCTTGGTGAAATGCCGTAGAACAGGCCAAACATCCCGCTGTCTGCGGTGTTACCGGAACTCATATGCTGGGTAAAGTTAACGTTTTCTTTGGCGAACCCGGCCAGCGCCGGCATGTTTTGCTCAAAGCGGGAGTAATTAAGGTTATCAACGGTAATAAGCAGCACGTTATAACCTGTACCGAGATCGCGATAACGCAGTTCGCTAAGCGGGTACTGCACCGAGACGGCCTCCGGCGAGCCTTGCTCGACCAGGCGGCGCTGGTAGTCCTGTGCGTCCAGCAGGCCGTGTTTTTCCAGAAAACGGCGCGCCGTCATCGGATAGGAAAGCGGTAGATTGGCCCGCTGCATGGTTATCGGACGATAGAAATTCGCATCAGCCCAGATATAGACCAGGTGGCTACTGATAAAGGAAATAAAGAAGAACCAGGCAACGGGACGGGCATAATGGCGGCGACGCGTCAGGCTGCGCAGCTTCTGCCAGCTCCAGGTCGCAAAAAGCATTTCCAGGAGAAAGATGATCGGGACGCTGATAAACATCAGCTGCCAGTCGCGTGCCATCTCGTTCTGATCGGGATTAATGACCAGTTCCCAGACAAAGGGATTAAGATGCAGGTGGAAACGGGTGAAAACTTCGCTGTCGATCAGCAGCAGCGTCATGCCCACGGTCGCCAGAATGACCGAGATAAAGCGCATTAAGCGCTGGGATATGACGATGAAAGTCAGCGGAAAGAGGATCAGGACATAGCTGGTAAAGACCAGGAAGCTGAAGTGACCAACGAGGCTGACGTATGAGAAAAGGCGTCCGGCAAGCGTCGTTGGCCAGTCGGCGACAAACAGATAGCGACTGCCGAGCACCATAGCCAACAACATGTTGAAAAGGGCGAACCAGTGTCCCCAGCTGACCATCTGGGAGACTTTTTCTCGGTAGGGCTGACGAAGAGTCACCATATACTGTTGTTCGTTATCCTTAGTGCGCCGGATCGTCGTTAATAGATGACTGCAACGCCTGGGCAAAAGAACGGGCGATGGCCTGACGCTGCGCCGGCGCGACGCTACTATTGATCAGGTTAGTCACCATATTGCCCAGAACCATCAGTGAAAGGTCAACGGGCGCTTTATGTGTTTCCAGAACGCTCGTCAGCTCGCTGAGCAGCTGTTCGACGTGTTCATCGCTATAGCGGGATAATTGCGGCATAAACTCAAAATCTGTTTGTTCGTGAAAGGGCAACATATTACCGTAGCAGCAGCTTTTTTTCCGCATTTTTTCGCCACGAGGCAAAAGCGCGCGGCTGCGCTCGCAAAGAGTCACGCGGCGGTTGCGTCGTCGTCCCGGCGGTGGTTGAATACCGCCCGGTCTAAAAGGAGAGTTTAACATGAGTCTGGATATCGACCAGATTGCCCTACATCAGTTAATCAAACGTGATGAACAAAATCTGGAGCTGGTGCTGCGCGAATCATTGCTGGAGCCGACGGCGACGGTGGTTGAGATGATGGCTGAACTACATCGTGTCTATAGCGCAAAAAATAAAGCTTACGGCCTGTTTAATGAAGAAAGCGAGCTGGCTCAGGCGCTGCGCGGGCAGCGTAAGGGCGAAGAAGAGTTTTTGCCTTTCAGCCGTGCTGCTACCGGCCGCCTGCGCGACGAGCTGGCAAAATATCCCTTTGCTGAAGGCGGGATCGTGCTGTTTTGCCAGTATCGCTATCTGGCGGTGGAGTATCTGATGGTGGCGGTGCTGAATAACTTAAGCAGCATGCGCGTCAACGAAGAGCTGGATATCAGCTCTACTCATTATCTGGATATCAATCATGCGGATATCGTCGCGCGCATTGACTTAACCGAGTGGGAAACCAACCCGGAGTCAACCCGCTACCTGACGTTCCTCAAGGGGCGGGTAGGGCGCAAAGTGGCGGATTTCTTTATGGATTTCCTCGGCGCCAGCGAAGGGTTGAATGCGAAAGCGCAAAACCGCGGTCTGCTGCAGGCGCTGGATGATTTTGCCGCCGATGCGCAGCTGGATAAATCTGAGCGTCAGAACGTGCGCCAGCAGGTCTATAGCTATTGTAACGAACAGCTGCAGGCCGGTGAGGAAATCGAGCTGGAGTCGTTGTCAAAAGAGCTGGCGGGCGTCAGCGAGAAAACTTTTCAGGAGTTTACCGCAGAACAAGGCTACGAGCTGGAAGAGAGCTTCCCGGCGGATCGCAGCACTCTGCGTCAGTTAACCAAGTTTGCCGGCAGCGGCGGCGGGTTAACCATTAACTTTGACGCCATGCTGTTAGGCGAGCGCGTGTTCTGGGATCCGGCGACGGATACCTTAACTATTAAAGGCACGCCGCCGAACCTGCGCGATCAGCTGCAGCGCCGTACCTCCGGCGGAAATTAAAATTAAAAATCCCGACCAGGTGTCGGGATTTTTTTGCATGGGATTTGAGCTATAAAGCGTAGACGATTTCTACCCCATCTATAGCTAGCTGCTGTCGCAGCGCCTCGTCTAAGGTTGTATCGACGATAAGCGTACTGGCCAGGCCCAGATCGCCGATAGCAAATGCCGAGGCGGAGTTAAGCTTTTCTTGTGATGCCATCACCACCGTTTCAGCGGCCCGTGCAGCAAGCGCGCGCTTGATACCCGCTTCTTCATAATCGCCGGTGGTTAATCCTGCGCGGTGGTGCACGCCGGTAACGCCCATGAAAAACAGATCGGCATTGATGCGGGAAATGCTTTCCAGCGCCGCGGAACCGACGCTGACGACCGAATGCTTAAACAACCGGCCGCCAATTAAAATCACTTCAATTAGCGGTTTTTCCACCAGAGCGACGGCGATGCCCGGGCTATGGGTGACTACCGTACACGCCAGGTTCTCCGGCAGTAGCCGCACCATCTCCCCGGTAGTGGTACCGCCGTCAATAATGACCACCTGACCGGGCTGGATAAGCTCAACCGCGCGCTGGGCTATGGTCTGCTTTGATACAATTTGCACGCTTTTTCTTGTTTCGATTGGCGCGATTGCCTGGGAAACCGGCAACGCGCCGCCGTGAACGCGCTGAAGTTTACCTTCTGCTGCCAGCTCGCGCAGGTCACGGCGAATCGAATCTTCCGAAATACGAAAACGCTGGCTGAGATCGCCCGACATCACCTGTTTTTCCTCGGCGAGGATGTGCAAAATCTGCTGTTTTCTCTGGCTGGCGAGCATCAAAATACCTTCATGAGTGATCTTGTTTGTGCACGATTATGCATGTTATGTTGCTCGCTGTCACCTAAAAGGGGAAAAACATGCACGCTGACGCACCGCGCGTTCGCCATATCCGCGAAACGCTATTATCGGACAACTGGTACACGCTCAAGAAATATACCTTTGAACTATTGCGCCGTGACGGGCGCTGGCAGGAGCAGAGTCGGGAAGCTTACGATCGCGGCAACGGCGCGGTGATCCTGCTCTACAATCGTGAAAAGCAAACGGTAGTGCTGGTCCGTCAGTTTCGCTTTCCGGTATGGATTAACGGTCATGATGGATTTTTGATCGAAGCCGCCGCAGGACTGCTGGATAACGCTTCTCCGGAAGCGCGCATCGTTGCCGAAGCCGAAGAAGAGACCGGTTTTCGCGTCACCCGGATTGAGCCGGTATTTACTGCTTACATGAGCCCCGGTTCGGTGACGGAGAAGCTTTACTTTTTCATCGCTGAATACTCTGCCGACGATCGGTGCAGCGACGGTGGCGGCCTGGCGATGGAAGGAGAGGATATTGAAGTACTGGAGTGGCCGCTGGAGCAGGCTCTGGAGGCTATACGCCGCGGGGAAATCGTCGATGCGAAAACGATTATGTTGTTGCAGCATCTGGCGCTGAATGCATCAACCTTGTTATCCCGTTAAACAAAACGCCCCGGACCTTGCGGAACGGGGCGCTTGCCATACAACTTTCAGTCGGCGATTAAGCGCGAACGAAGTCGATGTGGGACAGCTTCGGCTTGAACGGGTGACGCTGAACAGCCTGAGCTTTAACTTTTTCTTCTTTGCCATCAACAACGATGGTCAGAACTTCACTGTAGAACTCAGCGTTGTTCTGCATGTTCCACACTTTGTCGTGATCCAGTTCGATTGCTACTGGCGCAGCTTCGCCGCCATAGATGATGGCCGGGAATTTGTTAGCTGCACGCAGGCGGCGGCTCGCACCCTTACCCTGCTCTTTACGTACTTCTGCGTTGATAGTAAACATTGATGTCTCTCTATATATAAATCCTGCTACAGGCGACCCAGCAGCAGGCAGATTATCTGCTTTGCGAATGCAAAAGCGGGCGGCATTATAGCCGCCATCCGTTTTGGCAGCAACCAAAACCTCAGGTGTCAGGGGGATTAGCGCAGTTCATTAGCCCGGCGGAAACGGCCCTGATAATCAAATATTTTCTCCCGCACCTGCCAGTATTGCCCCTTCAGGCGGGCAACAACAAAGTCCGGATGGCGCAAAAGCGCCTGCTGGGCAAGGATATCGCCGGGCGTTATCCAGCGTAGCGGCACCCCCGGAGTTCTGGTATGCGGGCGAATAAATAGCTGCTCAAAGGCGGTACGCTGGGCGGGCGTATGCAGGCGGAAGCGCTCGCTGACATCGGCGCCGTCTTCATCATAATAGGTGATCTTCAGCCAGGCGCCTTTATCATCGGCGCCGTGCTGCAGATCCATGCCGCTGCAGCGAAGCACCAGCGCATCTTTAAGCTTCAGCGCCGCCTTAAGCATGTCATCAGGGTCGACCAGAATGGTGTCGCACTCGCGGCAGCGGCGGGCGGCGATATCGTTCTCCGCGTTACACTGCGGGCAGTTTTTAAAGCGAAAGCGAAAATCGCACTGTTCACGATGGCCTTCGTCATCTTCAAACCAGCCCTGACAGCGGCGGCCAAAGTGTTCGATTAGCGTACCGTCGGCGGTGGTTTTTCCCCAGAAGGTATTCGCAAAACCGCACGCCGGGCAAAACACCTGAACCGGGACATTGTCGCTTTTTCCCTTCGGCGTACCCACTTCAGGAGCGTAAAGATCGTGCGGATTACCGGCGTAATCAAGGATCAGGCAGTCAGTTTTACCCGGCGCCAGGCGCAGGCCGCGGCCAACGATCTGTTGATAAAGACTCACCGACTCGGTAGGGCGCAGGATAGCGATCAGATCGACGTGCGGTGCATCAAAGCCGGTGGTCAGCACCGCGACGTTGACCAGATAGCGATAGCGCTGAGCTTTGAACTCCTCAATGATACGGTCGCGCTCCGCACCCGGCGTCTCACCGGTGATTAAGGCCGCTTCACCCTGCGGAAGTAAGCCGGTCACTTCACGAGCGTGTTCGACGGTGGCGGCAAAAATCATCGCCCCTTTACGCGACTGGGCGAACTCAACGATTTGGCTAACGATATGCGGCGTAACCCGCTGCTGCTTTTTCAGTTCGTGGTTCAGGTCGGCCTCGCTGAACAGGCCGTTACTTTGTGGCTGGAGGCGGCTAAAGTCGTACTGTACTACCGGCATATCCAGCCGCTCCGGCGGCGTCAGATAACCGTTTTTGATCATATAGCGTAGCGGCAGCTCGTAGATACAGTCGCGAAAGAGCGCTTTTTCATCGCCGCGCACCATACCGTGATAATGGAACTGGTATATCCACCCCTTGCCGAGACGAAAAGGCGTTGCGGTCAGGCCGAGCAGGCGCAGTTGCGGATTGACCTGCTGAAGATGGCTGATGATCTGCTGGTACTGGCTGTCATCATCGTCGCTGATGCGGTGGCACTCATCGACAATCAGCAGCGAAAACTCTCCCTGAAAGCAATCAAGGTTACGGGCCACCGACTGTACGCTGCCAAACACCACTTTACCCTGGCTCTCTTTACGTTTGAGGCCAGCGGCAAAAATATCCGCTTCCAGACCGAGCGCGCGATACTTGGCGTGGTTTTGCGCCACCAGTTCTTTTACGTGGGCCAGCACCAGTACGCGGCCGCGGGCCAGGCGCGCCAGTTCGGCGATGACCAGGCTTTTACCCGCTCCGGTGGGCAGAACAATAGCGGCAGGTTCATGGTGGTTACGAAACCAGGCGAGCGTGGCATCGACCGCCTCTTTTTGGTACGGGCGTAGTGTAAAAGTCATGAATTTATAGCGGTTAATTAACTCGCGAACAGTATGACACGAATCTTTTCCCTTGAGTGGTGTTAATAGCTCGTTATACTACCTTTTGAAATTCTTCTTTTTCGGGCGCGTTGCCCGCTCCAGCACTCTTACAGGCTAAAAAAATCTCATGCGACTTGATAAGTTTATCGCTCAGCAACTTGGCGTTAGTCGGGCTATTGCCGGGCGTGAAATCCGCGGCAGCCGCGTTACCGTGGACGGCGAAATTGTAAAAGATACTTCCTTCAAGCTTCTGCCGGAGCATGACGTCGAGTATGACGGCAATACGCTGGTTCAGCAGAACGGCCCACGCTACTTTATGCTTAACAAGCCGCAGGGTTACGTTTGTTCAACCGACGATCCGGATCACCCGACGATACTTTATTTCCTCGACGAACCGGTGGCGCACAAGCTCCATGCCGCAGGTCGTCTGGATATTGACACTACCGGTCTGGTACTTATGACCGATGACGGTCAGTGGTCCCACCGCATTACTTCCCCACGTCATCATTGCGAAAAAACCTATCTGGTGGAGCTGGAAAATCCGGTTGATGAGACCACCGCCGAGCAGTTCGCTAAAGGCGTACAGCTGCATAACGAGAAAGATCTGACGAAACCGGCGGTGCTGGAAGTTGTCACCCCGATTGAAGTCCGTCTGACCATCAGCGAAGGGCGCTACCATCAGGTGAAGCGGATGTTTGCCGCGGTGGGTAACCATGTGGTTGGACTGCATCGCGAACGTATTGGCGATATTAAGCTCGATGAGTCGCTGGAACCCGGTGAATATCGTCCGCTGACGGAAGCTGAAATAGCCAGCGTCGGCGGCCAACAGGCGCGGAGTAAAACGTGACGGCAAAACAGAATTCTTCATTAGGGATTGTATTTATTCTTGGCCTGCTGGCCATGCTAATGCCGCTGTCGATTGATATGTATCTGCCGGCTCTGCCGGTGATTGCGGCGCAGTTCAATGTGCCGGACGGCAGCGCTCAGATGACGCTCAGTACCTATATACTGGGCTTTGCCGTCGGTCAGATTTTATACGGTCCGATGGCGGACAGCGTTGGACGTAAGCCGGTTATTCTTGGCGGCACGCTGGTTTTTGCCGCGGCGGCGGTGGCCTGTGCGCTCTCGCAGACCATCGACATGCTGATTACCATGCGCTTTTTCCACGGCCTGGCGGCTGCGGCGGCAAGCGTGGTTATTAACGCCCTGATGCGCGATATCTATCCCAAAGAGGAGTTCTCGCGGATGATGTCGTTCGTCATGCTGGTGACTACCGTCGCGCCGCTGGTGGCGCCGATAGTCGGTGGGGCGGTATTAGTGTGGTTTAGCTGGCATGCGATCTTCTGGATCCTCGCGCTGGCGGCGCTATTTGCGTCGGCGATGATCGCCCTCTTTATTCGCGAAACCCTACCGCCGGAACGCCGGCAGAAGTTTCATATCCGTACTACGCTTGGCAATTTCGCAACCTTGTTTCGCCACAAGCGGGTGCTGAGCTATATGCTGGCGAGCGGTTTTAGCTTCGCCGGGATGTTTTCGTTCCTGAGCGCCGGTCCGTTCGTCTATATCAATCTCAACCATGTTTCACCGCAGCACTTTGGTTACTATTTTGCGCTGAACATCGTTTTTCTGTTTGTCATGACCATGATCAATAGCCGCTTTGTGCGGCGGGTTGGGGCGCTGAATATGTTCCGCTCCGGGCTATGGATCCAGTTTGCGATGGCGGTATGGATGGTGGTGTGCGCGCTGTTAGACGTCGGTTTCTGGTCGTTGGTGTTTGGGGTAGCGGCTTTTATCGGCTGCGTTTCGATGGTCTCCTCCAACGCGATGGCGGTTATTCTCGACGAGTTTCCGCATATGGCCGGAACCGCCTCCTCGCTGGCAGGTACGTTCCGTTTTGGCATCGGCGCAATTGTTGGCGCACTGCTGTCAATGGCCACGTTTACTACCGCCTGGCCAATGCTGATTTCCATTGCCTTCTGCGCCAGCAGTTCTGTGCTCTTCTATCTTTATGCCAGTCGACGGCGCAAAACCGTACGATAAGCGACATCAAGGGGCGATATCGCCCCTTTTTTTGATGCATATCAACCAGAACGGGCTTCTCAGTACTGCAACTTGTTTCTTTTATGTAAAATCAAATCGCTAAATAAGTCGTATTATTGCGATAAAAAAGTTGTTTTAGATCACAGAAACGGGTACATATAGCCCGAAGATGTTCTAACTGCACAATTATAAACTTTTACATTACAAACCAATAACACTGTCATGCTGACGGTGTAAGCGTTTTCTGTGCAGTAAGAGGACTATTTGTCAATAATGTGTTAGTATTGATGTAAAATTATTGTGAAGTATTTTGCTTCCGGGGAAAACACGTGAATACACTGCAACTTTCTATTGTACACCGTCTGCCGCAGAGCTATCGCTGGCTGGATGGTTTTGCAGGTTCAAGAGTTGAACCGATTCCGCAAAACGGCATTCAGAGCGAAAACAGCCTTGTGGCGTTAAAATTACTTAGCCCTGATGGCGAAAAGGCGTGGCCGGTTATGCATAAACTCAGCCAGGCGCTCAGCGACATCGAGGTAGACAGTTCTATAGTTGAATGCGAAGGAGAACCGTGCCTGTTTGTTAATCGTCAGGACGAATTCGCGGCAACCTGTCGCCTTAAAAATTTCGGCGTGGCGATTGCTGAACCCTTTTCCGGTAACAACCCATTCTGACCGTCAGCTTAACGCCAGCAGCTGGCGGGTATACTCCTGTTGTGGAGCGGTAAATACGCGCTCGCACTCACCCTGCTCGATGACTTCTCCCTGCCGCAGCACCATTACCTGATGACACAACGCCCGCACAACGCGTAAATCATGGCTGATGAAAATGTAAGCCAGCTGATGCTTTTGCTGTAACGCCTTCAGCAAAGCCAGGATTTGCGCCTGCACGGTCTTATCCAGCGATGAGGTGGGTTCATCCAGCACGATAAGCTGTGGCTTGACGACCAGCGCCCTGGCGATGGCGATGCGCTGGCGTTGTCCGCCGGAGAAGGCTGCCGGATAGCGATGGCGTGATTGCGGATCGAGTCCGACCTCTTGCATTACCTGAATGACCGCCTGCTCCCGCTCGGTTGGCGTAAGCGTCGGCTGATGGACGCGCAAACCTTCTTCAATAATTTGCAGTACGTTTAGCCGCGGATTTAGCGATGAGTTAGGATCCTGAAAGACAACCTGCATGCGACGACGCAGCGGCAGCATCTGCCGACGGTTGCGTCCCTGAAGCGCCTCTCCGGCAAAAGTAATTGCGCCTTCGGAATGAATCAGGCGCAGAAGCGCCAGGCCGGTGGTACTTTTGCCCGAGCCGGACTCACCGACCAGCCCCAGCGTTTCACCGGCGCGTAAATGGAAGCTGAGGGCGTTAACCACCCGATTGTGATCGACGACTCGCCGCAGAATCCCTTTACGTATCGGGAAGGCGATACTCAGATTTTCCGCCCGCAGCAGTTCTGGCGCATCGGGCGGGAGCGGTACGGGATCGCCTGACGGCTCGCTGTCCAGCAGGCGGCGGGTATAGGGATGTTCAGGCGTGGAAAACAGCGCCCGGCAGCCGTTTTGTTCGACACAGCGGCCGTTCTGCATCACCGCGACGCGGTCGGCGAGCTGGCGAACGATGCTCAGGTTATGGGTAATAAACAGCAGCCCCATGTTTAACTCTTGCTTCAGTTCACGCAGCAACGCGAGGATTTGTGCCTGCACCGACACGTCCAGCGCGGTAGTGGGTTCGTCGGCGATAAGCAGCTCCGGGCGGGTCAACAGCGCCATGGCGATCATCACCCGCTGACGCTCGCCGCCGGAAAGCTGATGCGGATAGTCGGCCAGCCGCCGGGGCGCGTTGCGGATCCCGACGCGCTCCAGACAGTCGAGGATTTCTCCGCGCGCCGCTTCTTTACGCATCCCGCGGTGTAAAGAGAGAACTTCGTACAGCTGTTTTTCCAGGTTATGCAGCGGATTGAGCGAAACCATCGGCTCCTGAAAGATCATGGCGATGCGGTTGCCGCGCACGCCGCGCAGGGTACGCTCATCGGCGTGAAGTAGCGACTGGCCGTGGAAACGGATGTCGCCGTCAGGATAGCTGACCGGCGGCGAGGGCAGCAGCCGTAGTATCGATAGCGCTGAAACGCTCTTACCGGAGCCGGACTCGCCGACCAGCGCCAGGGTCTCACCGACGTCAATCTGTAGCGACAGCTCTCTGACGACGGTAGTGGTTTCACCTTGCTGGTGAAAGGCGATGCTGAGGTTATCGATATCTAACAGAGGTTGCGTCATGCTACACCGCCTTACTTGGGTCAAAGGCGTCGCGAACCGCTTCACCAATAAAAATCAGTAACGTCAGCAGTACCGCCACCGACAGAAAAGCGGCGATGCCCAGCCAGGGCGCCTGAAGGTTATTTTTCCCCTGCAACAGCAGCTCACCCAGCGAAGGGGAGCCCAGCGGCAAACCAAAGCCGAGGAAATCCAGCGAGGTCAGGGTGGTTATTGAGCTGCACAGAATAAACGGCAGGAAGGTCAGGGTGGCAACCATGGCATTAGGCAGCATATGGCGCAGAATAATCGCACGATCGCTGACGCCGAGCGCCTGGGCAGCGCGGATGTAGTCATAGTTACGGGTGCGCAGAAACTCGGCGCGCACGACTCCGACCAGCATCATCCAGCCAAACAGCACGGTAATCGCCAGCAGCCACCAGAAATTGGCCTGCACGACGCTGGAGAGCAAAATAATCAGAAACAGCGTTGGCATTCCCGACCATACTTCAATAAACCTCTGCCCCCACAGGTCTATCTTCCCACCGTAATATCCCTGTACGGCGCCGGCCATCACCCCCAGTACGCTGGAGAAGAAGGTTAGCAGCAGGCCGAAGAGTATTGAAATTCGCGTGCCGTACAGAATACGCGCCAGCACGTCGCCGCCGTTGGCATCGGTGCCCAGCCAGTTAAGCCGCGACGGCGGTGAAGGGAAGGGGCTGTCGGTGGCGAAATTAATGGTTGTCGCACCGAAACGAATCGGCGCCCACAGGGCCCAGCCGTTATCGTCCAGTCGTTTTTGCAGCCATGGATCCTGATAGTCGGCGGCGGTGGCGAAGCTGCCGCCGAAGGTGGTCTCGCTGTAATTTTTCAATAGCGGGACGTAAAGGCTACCGCGATAGTGAACCAGCAGTGGTTTATCGTTAGCAATCAGCTCAGCGCACAGGCTGCAGGCGAAGAGGGCTAAAAATAGCCAGAGCGACCAGTAGCCGCGACGGTTGTGGCGAAAGCGCGCCCAGCGGGCCTGATTGACGGGACTCAAAAATGCCATTAGCGACCCTCAAAATCGATACGCGGATCGACCAGCGTATAGCTGATATCGCTGATGATATTCAGCAGCAGGCCAATCAGAGTAAAAATATATAGCGTGCCAAACATAACCGGATAATCGCGAGAAACGGTGGCTTCATAGCCCAGCAGCCCCAGTCCGTTTAGCGAGAACATCACTTCAATCAGCAGCGATCCGGTAAAAAACATACTGATAAAGGTGGCCGGGAAACCGGCTATCACCAGCAGCATCGCGTTGCGAAATACGTGCCCCCAGAGGATCTGCTTTTCGCTTACGCCTTTGGCGCGGGCGGTGACGACGTACTGTTTACGGATCTCATCAAGAAAGCTGTTTTTGGTCAGCATCGTTAGAGCGGCGAAACCGCCGATCACCGTTGCCAGTACCGGAAGGGTAATGTGCCAGAGATAGTCGAGAATTTTTTGGTACCACGGCAGGCTGTCGAAGTTGGCTGATACCAGCCCGCGTAGCGGAAAGAGATCGAAATAGCTGCCGCCGGCGAAGATAACGATCAGTAAAATGGCGAACAGGAACGCCGGGATTGCGTAGCCGATAATAATCAGCGTGCTGCTCCAGACGTCAAAATGGCTGCCGTTGCTGACGGCTTTACGGATCCCCAATGGAATCGACACCAGATAGATAATCAGCGTACTCCATAAGCCCAGGGTGATGGAGACCGGCAGGCTGTCTTTAATCAGCTGCAGTACCGATGAGCTACGAAACAGGCTATCGCCAAAATCAAAGCGCAGATAATCTCCGAGCATTTTAAAATAGCGCTCGTGGATTGGTTTATCGAAGCCGTAGCGGTGGGTTATTTCGGCAATAACCTCCGGATCCAGTCCGCGGCCGCCGCGATAGTGGCCGTCGCTGATGTTAGTGACTCCGGTGCGCGCATGGCTGGCGGCCATGCCGCTGTCTCCGGCGCCGGGCAGGCCGCCGCGATCGCCGAACTCAATCGCCGCAATCGCCTGATCGACCGGACCGCCGGGGGCGATCTGCACAATAAAAAAGTTAATGGTGATGATTGCCCACAGGGTCGGGATTATCAGCAATAGTCGGCGGAACAGATATGCACCCATCTTGATTCCTTAACGTCTGTCAGCGGGGAGTCTGGCCGCTTTATTTGCGTCGTACCACCAGTTTTCGAAACCGGAGGAGTAAACGGCACGGGTCTGCGGGAAGGAGAACTTATCCCAGTATGCGGTTCGGTCCTGCGCCATATACCACATCGGCAGCATGTAATAGTTCCACGTCAGCACGCGGTCGAGGGCCCGGCCCAGCGGTAGCAGCTTTTCTTTATTACCCTGCCAGCGAATAATCTGCGCGATGAGCTGGTCGACGGCCGGGCTTTGCACCCCTGAAGCGTTGTAGCTGGAGTTTATGTATTCAGAGTCCCAGGAAATTTGCAGATCGGTGCCCGGCCACGGCGTCGCGCGCCAGACGTTTGGCATCATGTCATAGTCGCGGCTGCGTTTGCGGTTGCTGTACTGGGAGTTATCGACCTGGCGTATGTCCATGACGATACCGAGCCGCTGAAGATTATGCTGAAAGGGGAGAACCCAGCGATCGCTACTTCCGGAAGGGAGCAACAGTTCAAAGCGTAACGGTTTGCCGTTCTGCGCATTAACCCGCCGCTGGTTTTTTACTATCCATCCCGCCTGGTTAAGAATGGCATCCGCTTTAAGCAAATTTGCCCGTTCGAAACCGTCACCGCTGGAAACCGGCGGTCGGTATATCTGAGTAAAAACTTCGGCCGGGATCTCTTTTTTCAACGGGGTCAGCAGGGCGAGTTCATCGGCATCAGGATAATCGCGCGCCGCGTATTCTGTATTCTGAAAGAAACTGTTGGCGCGGCTGTAGGAGTTATAAAACAGCGCCTTGTTCATCCATTCAAAATCAAAAGCGAGCGTGATTGCCTCGCGTACCCGGCGGTCGCTAAACACCGGACGCTGAATGTTAAAGGCCAGCCACTGCGTGTTTTGCGCCGAGGTATTGGTGTATTCGTCCTTAACGATATAGCCGTGGGCAAAGTTACGCCCGACGTAACGCGTAGCCCAGTTCTTGGCGACGTTTTCTTCGCGGCGATCGACGGCGCCGGCCTTAAAGGCTTCGAAAGCGACGTTATCGTCCAGATAATAGTCGTAGCGCAGGGTGTCAAAATTCCAGCGCCCGCGGTTGACCGGCAAATCGGCAGCCCAGTAATCCTTCACCCGTGAGTAGGTAATGTACTGGCCCATCCGCCAGGCTGTGATTCGATAAGGACCGCTGGCCAGCGGCGGCGAAGAGAGGGGGTCGCTGAGCTTATGGCTTTTCCAGAATTTTTCCGGCATGACGGGCAGCGTCATCAGGCTGAGCATGTTCTCTTTACCCGGCGTGGCTAAATCAATGCGGACGGTGAGCGGGGCGATGGCTTTTACGGTGGTGCCTTTATAAAAGAGGCGAAACTGCGGTACTCCTTCGGTCATAAATTTCTGGAAGGTAAAAGCGACATCGCTGGCGGTAATGGGGCTGCCGTCGTGATAGCGGGCGCGTGGATTGAGCGTAATCTCTATCCACGAAAAATCATCGGCATAACGCGTGTGGCTGGCGATCAGCGGATAATAGCTGCCGGGTTCATCGTCAGAGGTGGTGAACAGCGTATCGTATAACGCTTCGGTACGAATACCCGGATTGCCGCGCATAGCGTAGCGGTTGAAATTATCAAAGGTACCAATGGCCGCCAGGGTAATTGCGCCACCTTTAGGCGCGGCGGGATTGGCGTAATCGTAGTGGTCGAATCCAGCGGCGTATTTTGGTTCACCTATAATCGCGAACGTATCGCTCTCTTTAATACCCTGCGCCTGACTGTGCAGGCTAAATAAGGTCAGCAATATCAGGCTGATGCGTACAAACATAACCAGGATAACGTCCTCCAATGACAGGCCTGAGGCGGCCTGACCTCTGAGAGCAAATAATAAAGGACACTCAGCGGCTTGTGAAATATTTCGCTGGTTCATCGTGGGCGGCGACCAGCGCCTCCAGCGTCAGCGGACGGCTTAACCAGTAGCCCTGCAGATAGTTTACCCCATGGTCACGCAGCCATTCCGCTTGTTCCTGCGTTTCCACGCCTTCGGCGACGGTGGCTAGCTGCAGACGGTGGCTCAGGGAGATAACGGCATCGAGTACCGGCGAGGTCACCGTCTCCGTCCCGATCGCCTGTACGAAGCCGCGGTCTATCTTCAGATAATCAAAGCTATAGCGCTCGAGATAAATTAGCGCGCTGTGGCCGGTACCAAAATCATCAATCGCGATTTCAAAACCCTGCTGATGCAGCCAGTCGAAGTTCTCCAGCGACCGGTGCTTGTCGAGCATCGCGCGTTCGGTGATTTCCAGCACTACGCTAAAATGGCCGGCGGGCATGGCGGCGTTGAACTGCTGAAGATCCTCCTGAAAGCTTACCGCGTGGAGATGCAGCGGTGAAATATTAATTCCAAGCTTGCACCCTGCGGGCAGGATGCTTTGCAGGATGGGGCCATCATCAGCAATCAATTTTAACAGGTGCCGGGTAAGCGGAATAATTATCTGCTGGGTTTCAGCAAGATTGATAAAAACATCGGGAGGGATCTCTCCGGCCACCGGATGTCGCCAGCGCATCAATACCTCAACGCCGCTAATTTGCAGCGTCTCCGACCTCACTACCGGTTGATAGACCACGTAAAACTGATCGTTTTTAATCGCCAGCAGCAGCTCTTTGCGCGGGTCCGATTTAATGGTGAGGATGTAGTAGCTTAATAGTCCGGCCAGCAGCCCGCATACGACGCCCAGCAGCAGGGCAAACTGGGTATTTTCCGCCAGCCAGCTGTTAGCGTAGAGATAGATTTTCAACGGCAGGCCATCTATTTGCGTCTGGCGAATAGGCGGGGCGAGCATCGTCTGCGGGTCGATAAGCCGGTTGCTGAAGGTGGATATGGCGGTGTGCTTTATGGCCAGCGCCAGGCCGCTGAAATCATTCTGCCGGGCGGAGTAGAGAATATAGGGCGTCAGATTGGCATTAATCGAGACAAAAATGCCGTCTTTTCCACCGTGCGGGCTCCGGACCCACATCGCCAGCGCGGCGCTTTTTGGCATCATCGGCGTTCCCGGCAGAATGGCCATATCGACCGCTTGCGTAATATCCAGCTGCGGAATGAGCTGGGTTAAGGGCGTATTCATGGCGCCAGTCGCGGAGGAACAAAACGCGAGGCCATTCTTTACCAGCAGGAAGGCGCGAACGTTTGGACTGAAGGCGGCGTGGGCGGTTAAGCCTGAGGCGACGTTTTCACAGGGCTGATCCACCAGAGGCTGCAGGCCGTTAATCGTCTGATTAAGATCGTGAAAGTAGTCTTTCAGATAATTATGAACGTTATTAATAATGACGTCGAAACGCTCCGCGCGGTTATGATAAATCACCATAAACTGGATGCTACCGGCCAGCAGGGCAAAGGCTATCCCAACACATATACTGGTCAGCCAGATTTTTCGTCGGGGAGAGAGATGACGGGTGGGCATAGGCTTATATAGTCAGTCCGTGTTGTTGATTCGCGCCAAAATGCTGATAGAAAAATGCTTTTCTATCTCCGCTTAAAGACATAGCTTATTTTACGAAGTTTATTGACCGACGAGCAAAAAAAAACACCGCCGCGGCAGTGTTTTTTATTTCTTCCGCTGGCCAAGGGATTAACCAACGGCAGAAGAGGTTACGAGCGGCTCAGAACTCGTCGCGCTTCGTTATAGCGCTTTTTCCAGTACGGCTCATCCATGCTTGAAATCGTCACACCGCTGCTGGTGGAAGCATGAACAAACTGATTGTTGCCGATGTAGATACCTACATGGCGACCCGTGGAACCTGCACGGAACAGAACTAAATCACCGGTACGCAGCTGTGAACGGCTGATGGATTTTCCGGAACCCTGCTGCTCTGAAGTTGAGCGCGGCAGTTCCAGACCAAACTGTTCACGGAAAGTACGTTGCACGAAGGCAGAACAATCGATGCCTTTACGAGTGCTGCCGCCGAGGCGGTAACGCACGCCCTTCCAGCTGGCATATTGATCCATCAAACGGGACTTTACGTCCAGGTTACGGACCATTGTTTCAAATTCATCCTGAGAGGCTTGCAGTGATGATAAATCGCCACTACCCACAGCAAGCGTCTCAGAATGCATATTTCTGGCGGTACTATTTGAACTACACGCGGAAAGCAAAACCGCAACTGCAATCGCGGGCGCGACCCGCAAAATATATCTCAAAATCGGCTGAGATTTGACCATGCTGTGTGTTATCCCTTGTTGTCCTTAACGACAATGTCGTTATAAAAAATGCCAAACGTGTTAGAGCCTAATTACCTGGTCGCAATGAGACAATTCCGTAAGCCTAAAAGTGTGGGCTGACGCACAAATTTATTCATTCACTGAATGGATATCGCGAACCAGGCAAAACGAGATTGAGGTTACCCGATCGCACGGGGGATGGCGAGCGGTTTTGTTCATTTTCTTATAAGTATTTTTGCGACAAAAAGTGAATCATTGGCAAAGGGTAAAATATCGTCATTGATGGGTAAAAAATACGCAATTTACTCATTTTTAACATGATTAGTGTGACAGAAAGATGATGCGGAATGAGAAAAAATGCGCGGATAAAAAAAGGGACCCAGAACGATCCCTTATGGATGATATTAATTATTTGTAAATAGTATTTTAATTTTTTGCATTTCCACCGGGAAGATAACGTTCAAATAAGGCAATAACGTTGTCGCTTGCCGAGGTCAACAATACCCAGGGAGCGCCAATAAGCACGGCCGTTAATGAGCCGACGGCAATATCGGTAAACCAGTGGGCGCCAATCATCACTCGTGGGAAAGCGAACACGACGAATATCACCAGCGCAATGGCAAACGCGCGGCGGCCAAAATAGCGCCACATGAAGGAAGCAAAAATAAGCAGCATCATGCCGTGATCTCCCGGAAAGCTATCTTTAGAAGCATCTTTAGTGGGAAATGAGATCACATCGCTGACTTTGGTGATGTCGGTGAAAGAGAGCGAAGGGCTGGCGCGCTTAACTGGCATCAGATGCTGGGCCAGCTGGTTGATGATAACGGCGGCCAGCAGCATCACCAGGCCGATGATAATCACCCGGCGGCGTCCGGCACTCTGTTCTTTAAACCAGAAGCTCAGCATCAGGCTGCCCATCGCCAGCAGCGAGCAGGCGTCAAATGCGCGGTTATTTATAATAGCCAGCAGCCAGGTATAAGCGGTGCTCACGCCAACCAGGTGGTTAAAGAAATAGAAGATCGCCGAGTCCAGCGGATTCCAGAAACCATGGTTAACGGGGAGGTACCATGAACAAAAAAGCGCAACACCCGCCGCGTTCAGCAGCAGGATCAGGGGAATTCGATTTTTAATCATAACTATCGCGTATTGTGTAAAACGACGGCAACCATAGCCGCCTTAACTTAAACGAATCCTCAACAAGGAGGCCTGCAGCGTATTCCAGTCCGTATCGGTATCGGCAATCAGCTCGATACGACTGTCCGGCGGGGCGACGTTTTGCGTCTCAATATGCAAATCAAGCTGCTGGCGATTGATACGTATCAGTCCTTCCGCAATACGCATGACGCCTTTAACGCGTCCGACCGGCGCCAGCCGGGCCCATTCTAGCAGGCCAACGGTATCGAAGACGGTTTCAGCGTCAAAAATCCAGCCGCAGGCGTGATAGCCCTGCCCGCTGTTGAGACTACGGCGCCAGCGTTGATGGGCAGGGAGAGTTAGCGCGGCAAGACCTTTTTTCTGGCCGTGATGATGCGCATGCTCGGCGCTTTCGGGAAGCGGGGCAAGATTGCGGCGCGGCGAATCAAGCAGTGCCGGATCGATATTACCCTGCGTGGCGTTGACGAACTGACGACCATTCGCATACGCCTGCCACCATGCGGCAAACGCCTGCTGGCTTTCCTCAGTCGAACGATCGGCCTTATTGCTTATAATGACATCAGCGGCAGCCAGCTGGTCACGAAAATTTTGGTTAGCTACCACTTTTTCGTCCAGAAGCTGACGCGGATCCAGTACGCATAAGGTGGCGCGCAGGTCGAGCCACGGTTCGTATACCGCGGCGGTCAGTATATCGAGGATCTGTTTTGGATGGCCAAGCCCGGTTGGTTCTATCAGCAGGCGATCGGGTTTGCCCTGACGCAGCAGGGTATTTAATCCAACCTGCATCGGAAGACCGTTAACGCAGCACATGCAGCCGCCGGGGATCTCTTTAAGCAGCGCTCCGCTTTCCGCCAGCAGCGCGCCGTCAATACCGACCTCGCCAAACTCGTTGACCAGTACGGCCCATTTTTCATCCGCAGGCTTGCTGGCCAGCAGATGCAGAATTGAAGTCGTTTTGCCGCTGCCGAGAAACCCCGTGATCAAATTCGTTTTGGTCACCTTCTCTCCAGGATAAATGTAATGTTGTAACAGTTGGACTATCCTGACGAAAAAAGGGGGAAAAGAGAAGTCTTACTGCGGACAGAAGGGGACTCTGTCCGCTTAAAGGCAGAAATTGTTAAGAATTCAGCGCGTCGGCAATCGCATTACGCGCGCCTGAGGCTGCGAGCCGCTGCCACGCGGCGGAAATATCGGCGACAAACTGCGAGTTTCGCGGCAGGTCGTTGCCAAAGATCTCTTCAAGCGTAAGCAGGGCCGTCACGCGCTGTTGCTCATCACTGTTGGAAACGAGTTTGCTTATCTTGTCAGCCAGCGGATCGCGAATATCGATAGGGTTTCCGGCATCGTCATTCCCGCTGACGTAGCGCATCCAGCCGGCGACGCCCAGAGCCAGAAGCGGCCACTGGCTGCCCTGCGCGAGATGGGTGCGAATGCTATCAAGCATCCGCTGCGGCAGCTTCTGGCTACCGTCCATGGCGATTTGCCAGGTGCGATGCTTCAGCGCCGGGTTGCTGAAGCGTTCGATCAGGCTGTCAGCGTAAGCCGTCAGGTCCACCTCCTGAATAGATAAAGTGGGTGCCTGTTCGTCAAGCATTAGCCGGCAGGCGGCGCTGCGGAAAACCGGGTCCTGCATACAGTCGCTAATATGCGCGTGGCCGGCAAGATAGCCCAGCCATGCGAGGAACGAGTGGCTGCCGTTGAGCATCCGCAGCTTCATCTGTTCCCATGGCAAAACGTTATCCGTCATCTGTACGCCTGCTGTTTCCCAGTCTGGCCGACCGGCAACGAAGTTATCTTCAATGACCCATTGAATAAAGGGCTCGCAGCTAATCGCGCAGGGATCTTCGACTCCTAACGTGGCGCTAATTTCCGCCAGCGACTCCTCTGTAGCGGCGGGCACAATGCGATCAACCATGGTGCCGGGAAAGCTGACGCGTTCAGCAATCCACTGCGCAAGGTCCGGATCGCGTTTTTCCGCCATTCCCAGTACGGCGTTTTTCACCACATGTCCATTATCAGGGATATTGTCGCAGGAGAGGACGGTAAACGGTGTTAATCCGCGCTGACGGCGGCGCGCCAGCGCTTCGACAAGGATACCGGGGACCGATTGCGGCTGCGTTGGGTTTTGCAGATCGTGAATAATGCGCGGCTGCGTCATATCCAGCAGACCGCTGGCCGGATCGATGCAGTAACCTTTCTCGGTGATGGTCAGCGAGACAATGGCCACCTGCGGTTCGCAAAATTTATCAATAATGGCAGCCAGCGAATCCAGCTTCGCATTCAGACATTCATGCACGGCGCCGATAACAATTGGCTGATTACCTTCGCCACCTTTTTCCAGTACGGTGAACAGGTGGTTTTGTTGGCGCAGCTGGGCCATCAGCCGATCGCCGCTGAACAGGCTGATCTCGCAAATCCCCCAATCCCCGCCTCTGGCGTTGAGCACCCTGTCAGTGAGTAGCGCCTGGTGCGCGCGATGAAAGGCGCCGAAACCGAAATGCACAATGCGCGAACGGAGCTGGCTGCGGTCATATTGAGGTAGCTGTACGCCTTCCGGCAGCGTAGCCGTAGCAATGGTTGTCATTCTTAGTACACCTGATTAACCAATAATTAACATCGGTAGTGTAAAGATATATGACAACAAATTAAATTGGTGAGCCTTATTTATCCGCTTAATGTGAACTTGATCAATCAAAACCCTCTCTCGCGGCGCCTGATGTTGAATAAGTCATCAGGGGAACGGTGCTATCAGGGCAATATAAGTAATTTTTGGTATAACAACTTTACGGCGGAGGTAAGGGAGAAAAAGAGGCATTGTCTGGAGCCAAAAGGCGCTAGCTGCGGAAGGGGGCTAATAAAAAGGACAGCCGCTGGCTGCCCTTTGTGTTGCATTCGCAGAGTTTAGTCTGCACGGCCCATATAGCGGCTCTCTTCGATATGGATGCGGATGCGTTCGCCTGCGCTCAGGTATTCAGGCACCTGAACCACCAGGCCGGTGCTCAGGGTCGCCGGTTTGTTACGGGCGCTTGCGGATGCGCCTTTGATACCCGGCGCCGTTTCGATAATTTCCAGGTCAACGGTCTGCGGCAGCTCCAGCGCCAGCAGCTGGCCGTCCCAGGTCAGAACCTGCATGTCCGGCATTCCGCCTTCCGGCATAAACAGCAGCTCTTCTTCGATTTGCTCTTTGGTGAAGATATACGGAGTGTAATCTTCTTTGTCCATAAAGACGTATTCGTTGCCATCGATATAGGAGAAATCAACGAAGCGGCGGGTGAGGGTGACGGTATCGACGATATCGTCGCCTTTAAAGCGTTCTTCCACTTTCAGCCCGGTACGGACATCGGAGAAACGCATTTTGTACAGCGTCGCTGCGCCGCGGGCGCTCGGTGACTGAATATCAATATTTTTAACAATCAGCAGTTTGCCGTTGTAATTCAGCACCATACCTTTTTTAATTTCATTCGCTCTTGGCATTGCAGTAATCCTGTCACATAAAGGGTCGAAAATATCGCGTAAAACTACTCGCGCCGGGCCTTTCAGGCAAGTGGAATTCGTGAGTTTTGCTATCTTCAGGTAAAACGTTTAGGCTAGGCCGCCACTAGCGTTATCGGAAGAGTCGATTATGGAATGCCGCCCTGAATGCGGAGCTTGCTGTATCGCTCCTTCTATCTCCAGCCCTATCCCGGGGATGCCGCAGGGCAAACCGGCTAACACCCGCTGCGTACAGCTATCGGAAAATAATCTGTGTAATATTTTTGGCTCGCCGTTAAGGCCTAAAGTGTGTTCCAGCCTGAAGCCGGAAGCGGAAATGTGTGCGACAAACCGCGATGAAGCGATAACCTGGCTTCTTCACCTCGAACAGAGTACCGCCTGAAGCTATAAGTTTCTTTTGATAGCTCAATACAATAAATCAGAAAAATTATTATCTGGATCCATTTCGCGCGCGAGGGCGATAAGTTTTTGCTTATTGCCAAGAATGTAGCCAGACTTCTGTTTGATCAACAAGCCTTCCTGGCTAAATTGCGCGATCACATATAATAAGTGGCGATATGACACGCCCATATATTCTGCCGCCTGGGTATGTTTTTCGTGATAAATATCACAGTGCTGAGTTAATAAGATAAATGCTGCCAGACGATTAACCAGCGGAAATGATTGATTCTGGGTCAGAGAAACGATATTGCGATAGTTTTTCTGACTTAACGCAATGCAAAGATTACGTAGAAAAACGACATCGTTAAGCAGTCTCGGCCGAAAGGTCGCTATCGGCAGAGCCAGGCACCAGCACTCCTCTATGGCCTGCACGCCGCGCGGATGGTGATGTTGATCGATGAGCTCTATCTCTCCTGTAAAGCAGGGAGCGCCAAAGAAATCTATCAGTGAAACCCGACCATTAGCCGATGTGGTATAAAGCTTGGCCCGTCCGCGCGCGAGGTAAAAAAGGTACGCGGGCTGCGCCCCCTCTCTGATGATGTAATCCCCGGCAACCACGTGAAATAAGCGCGTATCCGCCATCACTTCTACAGAAAATTTATCCTGATAGCCTGATTCGTTAATCAATTGCTGTTTGAGCTTTTCATTTTGAATTTCTTTCACGGTCGCTTCCCGGTATGAGATTTCTCATATTCAGCAGCGGTTTTAGCCTTGTATGCTGCAAATGCTAATCCACTACCTGCTTAACCCTGCTGTAATAACATAAAAATGCTCTAAAAGCGAAAAGAGGAAATAAAAATGGAAAAAAGAAAAATTATACTCGATTGCGATCCAGGCCACGATGATGCTATCGCTATAATGATGGCAGCCCGACATCCGGCAATTGATTTATTAGGCATTACAATCGTTGCTGGCAACCAAACGCTGGATAAAACCTTAGTTAATGGATTAAATGTCTGTCAGCATTTAGATATCACTGTACCTGTATATGGCGGAATGCCGCAACCCATTATGCGCCAGCAGATTGTTGCCGATAATATTCATGGGGAAACCGGTCTTGACGGCCCGGTATTTTCTCCGTTGACCCGAAAAGCAGAAGAGACGCATGCGGTTAAATATATTATTGATACGCTGATGGCCAGCGAGGGGGATATTACTCTGGTACCCGTTGGGCCGCTGACTAATATTGCGGTAGCGATGCGTATGCAGCCAGCGATCCTGCCTAAAATTCGTGAAATTGTGCTGATGGGCGGCGCTTACGGTACCGGAAACTTTACACCATCGGCGGAGTTTAATATTTATGCTGACCCTGAAGCGGCACGGGTTGTATTCAGTTCCGGTGTTCCTTTAGTAATGATGGGCCTGGATTTAACTAACCAGACCGTATGTACCGCAGATGTGATTGCCCGCATGGAAAGGGCCGGTGGTCCGGCGGGACAATTATTCAGCGATATCATGAATTTTACGCTTAAAACACAGTTTGAAAACTACGGTCTGGCAGGCGGCCCAGTACATGATGCCACCTGTATCGGTTATTTGATCAATCCTCAGGGTATCAGGACCCGGGACATGTACGTGGAAGTTGATGTTAACAGCGGCCCCTGCTATGGCCGCACGGTATGCGACGAGCTGGGAGTACTTGGTAAAGCGCCGAATACTAAAGTGGGCATCACCATTGATACTAACTGGTTCTGGGACCTGGTTGAAGAGTGCGTAGGGATGTACCGCTAAGTCACATAGCATCAGGTGCATGAAATATCTTTTATCACCTGATAAAAACAGGCGGGCAGTAAGCTGTCGCCCGTAATAAAATCAGTTCTACCAAAACCTGGCATAAATGCCGGGTTTACTGGCATCAAGAGATAATCATTATGGATATAATGAGAAGCGTTCTGGGGATGGCGGTATTATTGGCAATTGCTTTTCTACTGTCAGTAAATAAAAAAAGAATTAGTTTGCGTACCGTTGGCGCGGCGCTGGTGCTGCAAATTGCTATTGGCGGCATTATGCTCTATTTCCCACCGGGAAAATGGCTGGCGGAACAGGCGGCTTTGGGCGTGCATAAAGTGATGACCTACAGCGATGCCGGCAGCGCTTTTATTTTTGGTTCCCTGGTTGGGCCTAAAATGGATGTTCTGTTTGATGGTTCAGGGTTTGTTTTTGCCTTTCGAGTATTACCGGCGATTATTTTTATCACCGCGCTGGTGAGCCTGCTTTATTATATTGGCGTGATGGGGATACTCATCCGAATTCTTGGCGGTATTTTCCAGAAAGCGCTCAATATCAGTAAAATCGAGTCCTTCCTCGCCGTAACCACTATTTTTCTTGGACAAAATGAGATCCCGGCAATCGTTAAGCCGTTTATTGATCGCTTGAACCGCAATGAGCTGTTCACCGCGATTTGTAGTGGAATGGCGTCGATCGCGGGCTCGACGATGATCGGTTATGCCGGTCTGGGTGTACCCATTGATTATCTGCTGGCGGCGTCGCTGATGGCGATCCCCGGCGGGATCCTGTTCGCGCGCCTCCTTAGTCCGGCGACAGAGTCGTCGCAGGTCACGTTTGAAAATCTCTCATTCACCGAAACGCCGCCAAAAAGCGTTATTGAAGCGGCAGCGACCGGTGCCATGGCAGGCGTAAAAATTGCCGTGGGCGTAGCGACGGTGGTGATGGCGTTTGTGGCAATCATTGCTCTCATTAACGGTATTATTAGCGGTATTGGCGGTTGGTTCGGTTTTGGGCACGCCACGCTGGAGGGCATTTTCGGTTATGCTCTTGCGCCGCTGGCGTGGCTCATGGGCGTTGACTGGAGCGATGCGACGCTGGCCGGAAGCCTGATAGGTCAGAAGCTGGCGATTAACGAATTTGTCGCCTATCTCAACTTCTCGCCTTTTCTGCAAACGCCGGGGGCGCTGGATGTGAAAACGATTGCGATTATTTCGTTTGCGCTGTGCGGCTTTGCTAATTTTGGCTCTATCGGCGTGGTGGTTGGCGCGTTCTCGGCGATTGCGCCGCAGCGGGCGTCTGAAATAGCCCAGCAGGGAATGCGGGCGCTGGCCGCGGCAACGCTATCGAATCTGATGAGCGCAACGATTGCTGGATTTTTTATTGGTCTGGCCTGACGAGCAGGTGCGCCGCCAGGGCGGCGCGCCGTTTTACCAATGGCCCTTAAACGTCTTTAATGCGCCACAGGCAGACCTGTGTGACAGCGCCCATCACAAGTGCAATCCAGAATACGGCATGATAGCTCCAGATTTCCGCGACGACGCCAGCCAGCGAGCCGGCGATAATCCAGCCAACGCGAGTGGTATTGGTATACAAAGTGGTGGCCGCTCCGGCCTGCCCCGGCATCAGATCCTGAAAATAGAGCATCCCAATACCGGCCAGAATACCGATAAAAATGGCGTTCAGCGCCTGCAGAGCCAGTAGCAGGCCTGGGGTATGCACGGTTAACATACCTATATAGAACAATACGCCGGCTACCGCAGAGACCCGCATCAGGAAACGTTTGCCGAAGCGTTTGGCGTAATAACCCGCAATCAGCATCGTTGGAATTTCCAGTCCGGCGGCGGTTCCCATCATGACGCCCGCTAGTTTCTCCGGCAAATGCAGTTCATTGATAATAAACAGCGGCATATTAATGATGTACAGGCTGTTAATCCCCCACATCAGCGTACAAATGATAAACAGCAGCAGCGCATCGTGACGGTTGGTTCGCGGCGCTTCAAGATGACCGGTAATCGCCTTTGGCTCCTTGCGCATGCTCGGGAGGAAAAACCAGACCATCGCGCCGCAGACTACAAAGGCAATTGCCGCGCTGAGATACATCACCGTAAAACCAAATCCCATCGCCAGCGCGTAGGCCAGCGGGGGGCCGATCACCCACGCCAGAGATACCTGAGCGCGCAGAATTGAGCTGAACATGACCGCCTCGCGCCCCGTTTTGTCAGCATGTTCACGGGCGAGGGCAAACATCTGCGGATTAGCGGTGGAACCAAAGCTGCTGAGAAACACGCCGACAAACAGCAAAATAAAGTAGTTACGGTTCCAGGCGAACAGCGCGCAGGCCAGCACGCCCATCAGGCAGCAGAAGACGATCAGCTGTTTACGGTCGCCCTTGCGATCCGATCGCCCGGCAAGAAACTGGCTCACCAGGATGCCAATCACCGCGCTGCCGGTAAAAAAGAAGCCGACCATCGCCGGCCGTACGTGAACTTCGTTAGTCAGAAACAGGCTCAGAGTAGGCGTCTGTAACGCCCCGGCGATACCCGTCAGGAAGGCGACGATCAGGAAGGCGGAAGACGTTAAATCAAACCCACGTCGTGGCAGGGCGGCGCTACTGTTTTGCATGTCGGCTTTCATCGGTTTCAGGAGTTGCGGAGTTTACGCCGTCAGTCAGAAAATGAACAGCACCATGGCACAAAAAAATCAAAAAGTCGTTTCAAAATTTAACTTCAGCAAAATGCTGAAGCTTAGCCGTGTTGCTCATCCGCGCGTCAGCAAAAGTGTGCTGTATCTCTAATTTCTGTTATCGGGATGCTAACTTTTCTTGCGCGGTGGGTAATAAAGGTACAGACTTCTTGAAACGTTTCAGCGTCATCGGGAGATTCTCCGGCAGGACAGATGACGCATTTTTTCTCAAAGTAGCTGAAACGATTCAATTCAGCAGGAGAGGAGAACCATGTTCCAGTTATCTGTGCAGGATATTCATCCCGGTCAGCAGGCCGGTAATAAAGAAGAGGCTATTCGTCAGGTTGCTTCCGCGCTGGTAAGCGCGGGCAATGTGGCAGATGGCTACGTTAACGGGATGCTGGCTCGCGAGCAGCAAACCTCCACTTTTCTTGGCAACGGCATTGCGATTCCGCACGGTACCACCGACACGCGCGATCAGGTGCTTAAAACCGGCGTTCAGGTTTATCAGTTTCCGCAGGGTGTGACCTGGGGCGAAGGGCAGACCGCCTATGTCGCCATCGGTATTGCCGCCAGCTCGGATGAACACCTTGGTCTGCTGCGTCAGCTGACCCACGTGTTGAGCGACGACTCGGTTGCTGAACAGCTTAAGTCGGCGACCACGGCGGAAGAGCTGCGCGCCCTGCTCATGGGTGAAAAGCAAAGCGAAGTGCTGAAGCTGGATAACGATACGCTGACTCTGGACGTGGCTGCCAGCGATCTGCTGACTCTGCAGGCGCTGAACGCCGCACGGCTGAAAGAAGCCGGCGCCGTAGATGCTTCCTTTGTAACTCGTACTATTAACGATAAACCGCTGAATCTCGGCGAAGGGATCTGGCTGAATGACAGCCCTGAAGGCAATTTGCGCAGCGCCGTAGCCGTCAGCCGCGCAGCGACTCCTTTTACCAGCGATGAGCAGCCGGTATCGCTGCTGATAACCGTTGCGATGGCCGACGATCGGCCAACCGCGGTGCTTAACCGCCTGAGCAATTTGCTGCTCGATAAAAAAGCTGACCGTTTGCTGAAGGCTGATGGCGCCACGCTGCTGGCGTTGCTGACCAGCGACGACGCTATTGCTGAAGATGTTCTCAGCGCTGAATACGTTATCCGCAACGAGCACGGGCTGCACGCGCGTCCGGGCACTATGCTGGTTAATACAATTAAACAATTTTCCAGCGACATCACCGTCACCAACCTTGATGGTTCGGGTAAACCGGCAAACGGCCGCAGCCTGATGAAAGTTGTGGCGCTGGGCGTGAAAAAAGGTCACCGCTTGCGTTTTACCGCACAGGGTGAAGATGCGCAGCAGGCGCTGGATGCGATTGGCGAAGCTATCGCCGCAGGCCTTGGGGAGGGCGCATAAATGAGCAGACGTGTCGCAACGATTACTTTGAATCCGGCCTATGACCTGGTGGGTTTTACCCCGGAAATTGAACGCGGCGAGGTTAACCTTGTTCGCACGACCGGTTTGCACGCCGCAGGGAAGGGGATCAACGTTGCAAAAGTGCTGAAAGATCTTGGTATTGACGTCACCGTAGGCGGTTTTCTCGGTAAAGATAATCAGGATGGTTTTCAGCAGTTGTTCAGCGAGCTGGGGATCGCTAACCGTTTTCAGGTGGTGCAGGGGCGTACCCGTATCAACGTCAAGCTGACTGAGAAAGATGGCGAAGTAACCGACTTTAACTTCTCGGGATTTGAAGTAACGCCTGGCGACTGGGAGCGATTTGTTAATGATTCTCTCAGCTGGCTGGGACAGTTCGATATGGTCTGCGTGAGCGGCAGCTTACCGTCAGGCGTGAGCCCGGAAGCGTTTACCGACTGGATGACCCGTCTGCGCAGCCAGTGCCCGTGCATCATTTTTGACAGCAGCCGCGAAGCGCTGGTAGCCGGTCTGAAAGCGGCGCCATGGCTGGTTAAGCCCAACCGTCGCGAACTGGAGATCTGGGCCGGCCGCAAGCTGCCTGAGATGAAAGACGTGATTGATGCCGCACATGCGCTACGCGAGCAGGGGATTGCCCACGTGGTTATTTCCCTTGGTGAAGAGGGCGCCCTGTGGGTTAACGCATCCGGAGAGTGGATTGCCAAGCCGCCTGCGGTAGACGTGGTCAGCACCGTTGGTGCCGGTGATTCGATGGTTGGCGGCCTGATTTACGGCCTGCTGATGCGTGAGTCCAGCGAACATACGCTGCGTCTGGCAACCGCCGTTGCCGCGCTGGCGGTGAGTCAGAGCAATGTAGGTATTACCGATCGTACCCAGTTGGCCGCAATGATGGCGCGCGTCGACTTACAACCCTTTAATTAACAGCAGGAGAGGCATAATGAAAACGCTGCTGATTATTGATGCCGGGCTTGGACAGGCTCGCGCCTATATGGCGAAGACTCTGTTGGGCACTGCGGCGCAAAAAGCGCAACTCGAACTGATTGATAACCCGAACGACGCTGAGCTGGCGATTGTGCTGGGCACGGCGCTGCCGGCTGACAGCGCGCTGAATGGCAAAAAGGTCTATCTCGGCGATATTAATCGTGCCGTTGCCCATCCGGAGCTGTTCCTCGGGGAAGCCAAAAGCCACGCAACGCCTTATACCGCTCCGGCTGCTGCTTCACCGGCTGCGGCTAACGGTCCAAAACGTATTGTGGCGGTCACCGCCTGCCCGACCGGCGTCGCGCATACCTTTATGGCGGCGGAAGCAATTGAAACCGAAGCTAAAAAACGCGGCTGGTGGGTAAAAGTTGAAACGCGCGGCTCCGTGGGCGCGGGCAATGCCATCACTGCGGAAGAGGTTGAACAAGCGGATCTGGTCGTAGTCGCTGCTGATATCGAAGTGGATCTGGCGAAGTTCGCCGGTAAGCCGATGTATCGCACCACTACCGGTCTGGCACTGAAAAAAACGGCTCAGGAGCTGGATAAAGCCGTTGTTGAGGCGAAACCGTATCAACCTGCGGGCAAAACCCAGCAGGCGGTGGAAGGTAAAAAAGAGTCCGCCGGCGCCTATCGTCATCTGCTGACCGGTGTGTCATACATGCTGCCGATGGTGGTGGCGGGCGGCCTGTGTATCGCGCTCTCCTTCGCTTTTGGGATTAAAGCCTTTGAGGTTAAAGACACCCTGGCCGCAGCGCTGATGCAAATCGGCGGCGGCTCCGCCTTCGCGCTGATGGTACCGGTACTGGCGGGTTTTATCGCCTTCTCCATTGCCGATCGTCCGGGCCTGACGCCGGGTCTTATCGGCGGTATGCTGGCGGTAAGCACCGGGTCTGGCTTTATCGGCGGCATCATCGCCGGTTTCCTGGCCGGTTATGTCGCGAAAGCGATTAGTACCAGGCTTAAGCTACCGCAAAGTATGGAAGCGCTGAAACCGATCCTGATTATTCCGCTGGTTTCCAGCCTGATCGTCGGTCTGGCGATGATTTACCTGATTGGTAAACCGGTTGCCGGGATCCTTGAAGGTCTGACCCACTGGCTGCAAACCATGGGGACGGCGAACGCGGTTCTGCTCGGTGCGATCCTCGGCGGTATGATGTGTACCGATATGGGCGGTCCGGTGAACAAAGCGGCCTACGCCTTTGGGGTTGGCCTGCTGAGTACCCAAACCTATGCGCCGATGGCGGCAATTATGGCTGCGGGTATGGTTCCACCGCTGGCGCTGGGCCTGGCAACGCTGATTGCGCGCAAAAAGTTCGACAAAGCGCAGCAGGAAGGCGGCAAGGCAGCGCTGGTACTTGGCCTGTGCTTTATCACCGAAGGTGCGATTCCGTTCGCTGCCCGTGACCCGATGCGCGTCCTGCCTTGCTGCATCGTTGGCGGCGCGGTGACCGGGGCGATGTCCATGTGGGTTGGCGCGAAACTGATGGCGCCGCACGGTGGCCTGTTCGTCCTGTTGATCCCTGGCGCGATTACGCCGGTGCTCGGATATCTGCTGGCGATTGTTATCGGTACGCTGGTCGCAGGTCTCTCTTATGCGGTACTGAAACGCCCTGAAGTCCAGGCGGAAGAAAAAGTAGCCTGATTGACTTTCTGAACGCTTTCCAGGGCAGAGTCTTCTCTGCCCTTTTTTATGCGCTTTCCTTGCTCTGCTCACCCGGGCCGATGTGCTCTCCTTCGCATTTTTAAACTGTTTAAAAACCATACTGCGCAAATTTTGTGATTTTGTTCATATTCACATGAAAACCCTCCTTGACGCCTCTTTACTTTAAAAGTAACTCACTTAACATAAACACATGTTCAAATATAAACATGTGTTCAATTGAGGGTGAGGTGCGTATATTTAAAAATATTGAATAACTCTACTGCCATAGCATTTTTTCTGTTGGAGGGTATTTTTATGCCTGAAAATGATTACGTTGTAATTATTGGATCAGCAAATATGGATGTTGCTGGCTATTCCAGTGTTTCGTTGAACTATGCTGATTCTAATCCCGGAAAGATAAAATATACCCCCGGCGGCGTGGGGCGGAATATTGCACAAAACATTGCCTTATTGAATAAACCAGCGTGGTTGTTATCCGTCGTGGGTGATGATTTTTATGGACATTCGCTATTAAAGCAAACGGCCCAGTCCGGGGTCCATGTTGATAAATGTCAGATCGTTAAGGGGGAGGGCACGTCGAGCTATTTATCGCTGCTTGATAATACCGGAGAAATGCTGGTGGCGATAAATGATATGAGCATTACTGAACATATTACGCCGGCATTTCTGAGCCAACATTATGATTTTATCCAAAATGCTGCGGTCATTGTCGTTGATTGTAATATTAGCGAATCGGCGCTGGCCTGGTTGATGGAAAACACTGGCTCAACGCCTGTTTTCGTTGACCCGGTTTCAGCCTGGAAATGCGTAAAAATCAGCCAGCACCTGGGCCGTATTCACACGCTGAAACCGAACCGAATTGAGGCTGAAACCCTAAGCGGAATCGCGCTGTCCGGCACTGATGACGTGGCCCGCGTTGCCGATTGGTTTCACCGGCACGGTCTGAAGCGCCTGGTGCTTAGCATGGGGGGCGACGGGGTTTACTACAGCGAGAAAGACGGCGAGCGGGGCTGGTCTGCGCCGCTAAAAACCCAGGTTGTTAACGTGACCGGCGCCGGTGATGCCATGATGGCCGGTCTTGCCTGCTGCTGGCTTGATGGTTGTTCATTTTCGCAAGCGGTGAAGTTTGCGCAGGGATGTTCTTCTCTGGCGCTTTCATCGGAATTTACCAATAACCCTGAATTATCTTACGCAAACGTAAAAAAATTAGTGGAGAAAGAATATGTCTGAATTAAATATTTCCTCTGAATTATTACAGGTTTCTGCGGAAGTCCAGCAGGCATTAAAAAATAATCAACCGGTTGTGGCGCTGGAATCAACTATTATTTCCCACGGTATGCCGTTCCCCGAAAATGCACAAACGGCGCTGGAAGTTGAAGAAACTATTCGCCGTCAGGGTGCAGTGCCGGCAACTATCGCAATTATACATGGCGTAATGAAGGTCGGTTTGAGCCGTGAGGAAATTGAGCTACTTGGTCGTGAAGGGCATAACGTCACCAAAGTTAGCCGTCGTGATTTACCTTTTGTCGTCGCCGCGGGATTAAACGGTGCGACTACCGTAGCTTCTACCATGATTATTGCTGCAATGGCCGGAATAAAAGTCTTTGCTACCGGCGGTATTGGCGGCGTTCATCGTGGTGCTGAACGTACTTTTGATATTTCTGCAGATTTGCAGGAGCTGGCAAATACTAACGTCACCGTGGTTTGTGCTGGCGCGAAATCTATTCTCGACCTCGGGTTAACCACCGAATATTTAGAAACTTACGGTGTTCCGCTTATTGGTTATCAAACTTCGGCGCTCCCGGCCTTTTTCTGCCGAACCAGCCCGTTTGAGGTCAGCATTCGTCTTAATAGCGCCAAAGAAATCGCCAAAGCCATGGCGGTGAAATGGCAATCCGGCCTCAATGGCGGCATGGTGGTGGCGAACCCGATACCGGAACAGTTTGCGATGCCGGAAGCGAAAATTAACGCCGCCATCAACCAGGCTGTCAAGGAAGCGGAAGAACAGGGCGTAGTGGGTAAAGAAAGTACGCCGTTCCTGCTGGCCCGCGTTGCTGAGCTGACCGGTGGAGATAGCCTGAAGTCCAATATTCAGCTGGTGTTTAACAACGCCATTCTCGCCTGCGAAATTGCCAAAGAGTATCAACAAATAGCCTGACGACAGTTGCGGGCTGTTTGCGGTTGCCCGCCCCGATATCAGAGATACCGAAAGCCTGGCCTGACGCCGGGTTTTCCACCAGGTAAGGATATCATTATGGACATCATGAGAAGTCTTTTGGGGATGGTGGTATTGCTGGCCATCGCCTTTGCGCTGTCAGTGAACAAAAAACGCATCAGTATCAGAACCGTAGGGGCAGCGCTGCTGCTGCAGATCGTGATTGGCGGAGTTATGCTCTATTTTCCGCCCGGCAAATGGCTGGTAGAGCAGGCGGCGCTGGGAGTGCATAAAGTTATGTCCTACAGCGACGCCGGAAGCGCATTTATTTTTGGTTCGCTGGTTGGACCGAAAATGGATGTACTGTTTGACGGCGCCGGCTTTATCTTCGCTTTCCGCGTCCTGCCCGCCATTATCTTTGTTACCGCGCTGATAAGTCTGCTTTACTACCTTGGCGTAATGGGGCTGCTAATCCGTATGCTGGGCGGCATCTTTCAGAAGGCGCTGAATATCAGCAAGATTGAGTCTTTTGTCGCCGTGACCACCATCTTTCTTGGGCAAAATGAGATCCCGGCGATCGTTAAACCATTTATTGATAAGCTCAACCGCAACGAACTGTTTACCGCGATTTGCAGCGGAATGGCGTCAATTGCCGGCTCGATGATGATCGGCTATGCCGGGATGGGCGTGCCGATCGATTACCTGCTGGCCGCTTCGCTAATGGCTATCCCCGGCGGTATTCTGTTCGCCCGCATGCTGAGTCCGGCAACCGAAGTATCGCAGGTTACTTTTGATAATCTCTCTTTTACCGAAACGCCGCCAAAAAGCGTTATCGAGGCGGCGGCATCCGGGGCGATGACTGGACTGAAAATTGCTGCCGGAGTGGCAACGGTAGTCATGGCGTTTGTGGCGATTATCGCTCTGCTGAACGGTATTATCGGCGGAATTGGCGGCTGGTTTGGCTATGGTCATGCCACTCTGGAAGGGATTTTCGGTTTTCTGCTCGCGCCGCTGGCATGGATCATGGGCGTTGACTGGAGCGATGCGACGCTGGCGGGTAGCCTGATTGGGCAAAAGCTGGCGATAAACGAATTTGTCGCCTACCTCAACTTTTCGCCGTATCTGCAAACCGGTGGCGCCCTGGACGTGAAAACCATTGCGATTATCTCGTTCGCGCTGTGTGGTTTCGCCAACTTTGGTTCAATCGGCGTCGTCGTCGGGGCGTTTTCTGCGATTTCACCGCAGCGTGCGCCGGAAATTGCCCAGCTTGGGCTGCGCGCTCTGGCGGCGGCAACCCTTTCTAACCTGATGAGCGCTACTATCGCCGGCTTTTTTATTGGTCTGACATAAAAAACCATGCGTGCACCGCGACTGCGGCGCACGCTGTTACATCTGCGCAAGCAGGTTAAGCGCGTTATCAACCGATAAAGAGGGGTTGTTAATACCGCTGCTGGCGCGGGTAATGGCGGTACACGCCATGGAAAAGGCGGCGCTTTCTTTAAAGTCGCTGCCGTCGAGGTAGCTATAGAGAAGCCCGGCCATTAGCGCATCGTCGGCGCCGAAGCGGTCTATCGCCGTATGTTCAGGCAAACTCATCTGGAAACGTTCGCCGCTAGCTTCGCTGCAGAAAATCGTGTCATTCTCTGAACAAATCACCACGCGCTGAGTTCCCCGCTCGTGCAGCCAGGCCAGGGCCCGATCGCGATCCGCTTCGTTGTCAATGGGATGTCCCCAGAGGATCTGCAGTTCGCGCAGCGTCGGTTTGAGGGTATGAATTTTTCCCAGCCACGGTCTGATGCGGTGTGCTTTAAACTCCGACACGGTATCGACAAATACCGGAATAGCGCTTGCCAGCGTGAACACCCACTCCAGCGACTGTTCCGTTAAATTACAATCGACCAGAACGACGCCTGCATGAGTCAACAGATCGCGGTACTGATTCAGCAGTTGCGGGGTGAGCGACTGTAAAATATGGGTATCGTTAATCGCAAGGACCGTTTCTTCCTGCGGATTCGCGATGGATAGATAGGTGGCGGTGTTATGGCCGTGCAGGCGGATACAGCTTTGCACGTTAACGCCGGCCTGCCGGGTTTGCTCCAGCAGCGTTTCGCCGTAAAAATCGCTGCCGACGGCGGAAATCAAATGCACATCGCGGCCGAGCAGCGCCAGATTATGTGCAATATTTCGCGCCACGCCGCCGGCTGAGCACTGGATATTACCCGGGTTGGAGACGGGCTGCGGATAATGGATATCGGCAATTCCGCGGATATCCATATTCACCGCGCCCAGCGAGACGCAATACTCCTGCTCGGTGAGGATATAGCCTTTGCCCTTGATGGCTCCCTTGCGGGTGAGATCCATGATGTGCGCGGCTACGCGGGAGCGGCTAATCTGCAGAATATCGGCAATCTCATGCTGCTGAATCAGCGGATTGCGCCGCAAAATTTTGAGGATCTGCTTTTCCCTGTCGTTCATATCAGACGGTGGCCTCTTCCGTTTGCTGAGCCCGTAGCCAGGCGATCTCTTCCGCCCAGATATCAGGATTGATCGTTTCCAGAATCAGCGGGATGCCGTCAAAACGGCGGTCCTGCATGATCCAGCGGAAGGCATCATGGCCGATATTGCCTTCCCCGAGGCAATGGTGACGGTCAACGCGACTGCCGAACGTGCTTTTTGCATCGTTCAGGTGCATACCGCGCAGATACTGAAATCCGACAATTCGTTCGAAATCAGCGAAGGTTTTTTTGCACTCTTCTGCGCTGCGCAGATCGTAGCCGGCGGCGAAAGCGTGGCAGGTATCAATGCATACGCCGACCCGCGATTTATCTTCCACGCCGTCGATAATGGCCGCCAGATGCTCAAACTTGAACCCCAGGTTACTCCCCTGGCCGGCGGTGTTTTCGATGACCGCCGTAACGCCTTCGGTTTTTGCCAGCGCGATATTAATAGATTCGGCGATACGCGCCAGACATTCGTCTTCCGGGATTTGCTGCAGATGACTACCCGGATGGAAATTTAGCAGCGTCAGGCCGAGCTGCTGGCAGCGGGAGAGCTCATCAATAAAGGCATCGCGGGATTTTTCCAGCGCGTCCGCAACCGGATGACCAAGGTTAATCAGATAGCTGTCGTGCGGCAGAATTTGCCCCGGTCCAAAATGATGCTTTTCACAGGCGGCTTTAAATTCAGCAATGGTTTCGTCGCTCAGTGGAGCGGCGCGCCACTGGCGCTGATTTTTGGTGAAGAGGGCAAATGCGGTCGCGCCGATTTCGGCTGCGCGAATGGCGGCATTGGCAACACCGCCGGAGGCGCTGACGTGCGCTCCAATATATTTCATAAAAAACTCCAGTTAAGCCGCTGGGGGGAGGGTAATGATAGCGGCTTAGCCGGAGAGTTACATCATCCTTAATACAACCTGAGCAGCGGGCTTCACGCCAGCAGGCTATGAATGGCCAGGTTAATTGCGCCGCCGCCGACAATCAGCCAGACGAAGAGCATCAGCGCCATCAGCAGCGGTTTGGCGCCGGCTTTTTTCAACGCGCTGACGTGGGTGGTCAGGCCAAGGGCGGCCATTGCCATTGCCAGCAGTACCGTATCCAGGGTCACCAGTAAATCGACTACCGCTTTTGGCAGCAGGTGGAAAGAGTTAAATACCGCAACCAGAATAAACAGGATCGCAAACCACGGAATGGTGATTTTGCTTTTTTCACCGCTGTTTGCCGGAGCTAATTGCTTAACGCGGGCGGCAAGGAACAGCAGGAACGGAGCCAGCATCATCACGCGCAGCATTTTGGCAATTACCGCCGCGTTTTCCGCGTCCGGGCTAACGGCGTGGCCAGCGGCGACGACCTGAGCAACCTCATGCATCGTCGAACCCATATAAATGCCGTAGGCTTCCGGCGTAAACCACTGCGTCAGGAACGGATAGATTGCTGGGTACAGGAAGATAGCAATGGTGCCGAAAATGACCACCGTCGCCACCGCGACCGTTACCTTGCTGGCTTCTGCTTTAACTACCGGTTCTGTCGCCAGTATCGCCGCCGCGCCGCAGATGCTGCTCCCGGCGCCAATCAACCAGCTGGTATGTTTATCCAGCCCGAATACCTTTTGCCCAAGAAAACAGGCGATAAAAAAGGTGCTGGAAAGCGTCAGAACGTCAATCACGATACCGCCGACGCCAACGTCGGCAATCTGGGCGAAGGTCAGGCGAAAGCCGTATAAAATGATGCCGAGGCGCAGCAGGTGCTGTTTGGCAAAGATTACGCCGCCGTCGCAGGGCTGCCAGATTTTCGGGTAAACCGTGTTACCGATGACCATGCCGAACAAAATGGCCAGCGTGAGGGCGCTGAAGCCCGCGCCGGCGATGGCCGGAAAACTACCGGCCCACAGCGCTGCGCCGGTGAGCACGGCGGTCAGCGCCAGTCCAGGTGCAAAATGCCGCAATGGGCGATGTTTAGTCGGTAGAGTGAGTGCTGTCATAACCTTCTCCTTTGTCTGGGAAAAGCATACGACTCGCTGGTTTAAATATAAAATTGATTATATATTTATAATTAATCGTAATAAGTGGTAAACGAGCGGTTTCGCGGTTTGGGCACGATGTACATAAGCCTCAGCGGCGGATGCCGGGTCGTCTATAAAGGCAGGAAAAATCATGCATATCACGCTACGGCAGCTGGAAGTTTTTGCTGAAGTTCTGAAAAGCGGGTCGACGACCCAGGCCTCGCAAATGCTGGCGCTTTCGCAGTCGGCGGTCAGCGCGGCGCTCACCGATCTCGAAGGGCAGCTGGGCGTCCAGCTCTTTGACCGCGTGGGTAAAAGGCTGGTGGTCAACGAGCACGGCAGGCTGCTTTATCCGCGCGCGCTGGCCCTGCTGGAGCGCGCGCTGGAGATAGAGCAGCTGTTTCGCGGCGACAACGGGGCGATTCGCGTCTACGCCAGCAGCACCATCGGCAACTATATTTTGCCGGAAATCATTGCGCGCTACCGACGCGACCTTCCGGATTTACCGCTGGAGCTCAGCGTGGGCAATAGCCAGGACGTGATCAATGCGGTGGCCGATCTGCGGGTGGATATTGGGCTGATTGAAGGTCCCTGCCACGCTGCGGATATTATCGCCGAACCCTGGCTGGAGGATGAACTGGTGGTCTTCGCCGCGCCGGATTCACCGCTGCTGGAAGGGGAGGTGACGCTGCAACGGCTGGCGGAAGCGCCGTGGATATTACGCGAGCACGGCTCCGGGACCCGGGAAATTGTCGACTATTTATTATTATCGCATCTACCGGCGTTTCATCTGGGGATGGAGCTCGGTAACTCTGAGGCTATCAAGCATGCGGTGCGCCACGGTCTGGGCATTAGCTGCCTGTCGCGACGGGTGGTAGCGGAACAGCTTGAAGTGGGGTCGCTGGTGGAGCTGGCGATTCCGCTGCCGCGTTTGACCCGTACCCTGTGGCGCATTCATCATCGGCAGAAGCATATTTCCAAGGCATTACAACGATTTCTGCATTATTGCGAAGTGTAGAAACGAACGGAATGGGCGCTGGCGTTTTCAGGTTTTCATGCTTTACTAATAATCCACGCTCGATCATGAAGCTCTCTTATAACTTTGCATTTGTATCGGATGGAGCCCGGACTGTCTGCTACAATCTCGCCTCGTTTTTTGGATGGATAGCATTTTCACATGGTTTCGGATACTAAAACCACAGAAGCGCCCGGTTTACGTCGTGAACTGAAGGCGCGCCACTTGACCATGATCGCTATTGGCGGTTCCATCGGTACAGGTCTTTTTGTTGCCTCTGGCGCAACGATTTCTCAGGCGGGCCCGGGCGGGGCGCTGCTCTCTTATATTCTCATCGGCCTGATGGTCTATTTCCTGATGACCAGTCTCGGCGAGCTGGCGGCGTTTATGCCGGTGTCCGGCTCTTTTGCGACCTATGGGCAAAACTACGTTGAGGAAGGCTTTGGCTTCGCGCTGGGCTGGAACTACTGGTACAACTGGGCGGTGACCATCGCCGTAGACCTCGTTGCCGCTCAGCTGGTGATGACCTACTGGTTCCCCGATGCCCCCGGCTGGGTATGGAGCGCGCTGTTCCTCGGCATCATGTTCCTGCTTAACTGGATTTCGGTCAAAGGCTTTGGTGAAGCGGAATACTGGTTCTCGCTGATCAAAGTTGCCACCGTCATTATCTTTATCATCGTCGGCGTGATGATGATCTTTGGCATCTTCAAAGGCGCTCAGCCCGCAGGCTGGAGCAACTGGGTTGTCGATGATGCGCCGTTTGCCGGTGGGTTTGCGGCGATGATTGGCGTGGCGATGATCGTTGGCTTTTCGTTCCAGGGAACCGAGCTTATCGGCATCGCGGCAGGCGAGTCGGAAAATCCGGAGAAGAATATTCCGCGCGCCGTGCGCCAGGTGTTCTGGCGTATCCTGCTGTTCTATGTCTTCGCAATCCTGATTATCAGTCTGATTATCCCGTATACCGATCCCAGCCTGCTGCGCAATGACGTAAAAGATATTTCCGTTAGCCCGTTTACGCTGGTATTCCAGCATGCGGGACTGTTGTCAGCAGCGGCGATAATGAACGCGGTTATCCTGACTGCGGTACTGTCGGCGGGTAACTCCGGGATGTACGCATCGACCCGTATGCTTTACACCCTGGCCTGCGATGGCAAAGCGCCGCGAATTTTCTCTAAGCTGTCGAAAGGCGGTGTTCCTCGTAACGCGCTGTATGCGACAACGGTGATAGCGGGGCTGTGCTTCCTGAGCTCAATGTTTGGTAATCAGACCGTTTACCTGTGGCTGCTGAACACTTCAGGGATGACCGGCTTTATTGCGTGGCTGGGGATTGCTATCAGCCATTATCGCTTCCGTCGTGGCTACGTGCTGCAGGGAAATGACCTGAATAACCTGCCATATCGCTCAGGTTTCTTCCCGCTGGGGCCGATTTTCGCTTTCGTCCTGTGTCTGATCATTACCCTCGGACAGAACTACGAAGCATTCCTCAAAGACACCATCGACTGGGGCGGCGTTGCGGCCACCTACATTGGTATTCCGCTGTTCCTGGTTATCTGGTTTGGCTACAAGTTGGCAAAAGGAACGCGCTTTGTCCGCTACAGCGAGATGAAGTTCCCGGATCGTTTTAAAGGCTAAGCTTTGCTGGAGCATTAAATAAAACCCTCTCATCGAGAGGGTTTTTTTATTCCCGCGGTTCTTACAAATTGATACAGTTCCCCATAATTGTATTGATAATTGTAATCATTATCTTTATCATTTGTGTCAAATTCAGGATGAAGCCAATCCCCATATCTTGCAGACAATCGGACTGACAAGGGGCGACCAGCCACATCTACTGTAGAGAATTGCGTGCATATCGCCGTAGAGCGATAGGCCGACAGTACCTGTGAGCAGCACCTTTTTGTTTGTTTTGTTGTACACCTCATGGAGATATGGAATGTTCAGGCTAAACCCTTTTGTCCGGGCCGGATTATGCGCGTCCGTCGTATCCTTAGCGTTTCCGGCGCTGGCCGCCGTTAACGAAGAAACGCTGGTCGTCACCGCTGCGGCAACTGAACAGAGCGTAAAAGATGCCCCCGCCAGTATTAGCGTTATTACCCAACAGGATTTGCAGCGTAGACCGGTACAGAACCTGAAAGATGTACTGCGGGAAGTGCCGGGCGTGCAGCTCACCAACGAAGGGGATAACCGCAAGGGGGTGAGCATTCGCGGCCTCAGCAGCGGCTATACGCTGATCCTCGTTGACGGCAAACGCGTTAACTCGCGCAACGCCGTTTTCCGCCATAACGACTTTGACCTCAACTGGATCCCGGTTGATGCCATTGAGCGTATCGAAGTTGTGCGCGGGCCGATGTCCTCACTCTATGGTTCCGACGCCCTCGGCGGGGTGGTGAATATCATTACCAAAAAAGTTGGCCAGCAGTGGACCGGAACCCTCAGCGCGGACACAACTATTCAGGAACATCGCGATCGCGGTGATACCTGGAATGGTCAGTTCTTTACCAGCGGCCCGCTGATTGACGGGGTACTGGGGATGAAAGCCTACGGCAGCCTGGCAAAGCGTGCTAAAGACGATCAGCAGGCTTCCAGCAACGCGGAAGGCGAAACGCCGCGTATTGAAGGTTTCACTAGCCGCGACGGCAACGTCGAATTCGCCTGGACTCCCACCGATAATCAGGACATTACCGCAGGCTACGGTTTTGACCGCCAGGATCGTGATTCCGACTCTCTCGATCGTAACCGCCTTGAGCGCCAGAACTACTCCCTGAGCCACAACGGCCGCTGGGATATCGGCAACAGCGAGCTGAAGTTCTACGGTGAGAAAGTGGATAACAAAAATCCGGGGCAGGCCGGCACGATAACTTCCGAGAGTAACTCCGTAGACGGTAAATACGTACTGCCGCTGGGGATGATTAACCAGCTGCTGACATTTGGCGGCGAATGGCGTCACGACAAGCTGAAAGACCCGGTCAACCTGAGCAGCGGCGGTAAATCCACCTCCGCCAGCCAGTACGCGCTGTTCCTTGAAGATGAGTGGCGGATAATCGAGCCGCTGGCCCTGACCACCGGTATTCGTATGGACGATCACCAGACCTATGGCGATCACTGGAGCCCGCGTGCCTATCTGGTCTATAACGCCACCGATACCGTCACCGTGAAGGGCGGCTGGGCGACGGCATTCAAAGCACCGTCCCTGCTGCAGCTGAACCCGGACTGGACCACCAACTCCTGCCGCGGCTCGTGCAGTATCATCGGTAACCCGGATCTGAAACCGGAAACCAGCGAAAGCTTCGAGCTGGGGCTTTACTACCGCGGTGAGGAAGGCTGGCTTGAGGATGTGGAAGGAAGCATCACCACCTTCCAGAACAACGTTGACGATATGATTGATATTCTGCGTACCTCCAGCGCCAGCGAAGCGCCGGGCTATCCGAACTTTGTCGGCTGGAAAACGGTGAACGGTAAACGTGTACCGGTCTTCCGCTACTTCAACGTTAATAAGGCGCGTATCAAAGGCGTGGAAACGGAATTGAAAGTGCCGTTCGGCGACGAATGGAAGCTGACGGTGAACTACACCTATAACGATGGCCGCGATCTGAGTAACGGAGGCGATAAACCGCTGCAAACGCTGCCGTTCCATACCGCTAACGGTACTCTGGACTGGAAACCGCTGGACGACTGGTCCTTCTACGTGACCGCCAACTATACCGGCGAGCAGCGGGCGGTCAGCTCTACGGGCAAAACGCCGGGCGGTTACACCATGTTTGATATCGGCGCGGCGTGGAATGTCACTAAAAACGTCAAGCTGCGCTCCGGGGTGCTTAACGTCGGCGATAAAGATCTGAGTCGCGACGACTATAGCTACACCGAAGAGGGGCGTCGTTACTTTATGGCCGTCGATTACCGCTTCTGATTTGGGCGATAAAAGAGGGCTGGCAGGTTACCTTGCCAGCCCTCTTCTTTCTGCCTCAGCACAACGATAAAACTCAATCCTGCCCTGAGGCGAAAGCCTCAAGCGCCGCCAAAAATCATACCCCTCGACGGCAAGAAATACACTATCTCTCTGTATATATTAGTTTTTATGATTATTGGACGGGGAAGCATTTTGTGTATCAATGCGCCGGGAAGGTGCTTCACGACGCATTGACAAGATCAGGAGAAGAGGTGCCGGGCATGAAAACGCAGGTGGTCCTCAATAAATGAGGCGATAAAGTAGTAGCTGTGATCGTAACCAGCCTGAATACGCAGGGTTAACGGCCAGCTTTTCTGGCGTGCGGTTTCCGCCAGCACCGCCGGTTGCAGCTGTTCGGCGAGGAATGAATCACTATCGCCCTGGTCAATCAGGGTTGGGATCGCGTCTGATTCACTGCTGGCCTGCATTAACGCGCAGCTGTCCCAGTCCTGCCAGGTCGTTTCATCCGTTCCCAGATAAGCGGTAAACGCTTTTTTACCCCAAGGAACCTGGGTCGGATTGACGATAGGCGCGAACGCCGAAACGCTGACAAAGCGCCCCGGATTTTTCAGCGCCATGACTAACGCGCCGTGGCCGCCCATGGAATGCCCGCTGATGGCGCAGCGATCGCTGACCTTAAACTCGCGGGCGATAAGCTGCGGCAGCTCGTCGCGAAGATAATCGTACATGCGGAAATGCGTGGACCACGGCGCCTGAGTGGCGTTGAGGTAGAAGCCGGCGCCCTTGCCCAGATCGTAAGCGCTGTCGTCGGCTACGCTATCGCCGCGCGGACTGGTATCCGGCATCACCAGCGCAATGCCCAGCTCGGCGGCAACCCGCTGTGCGCCCGCCTTAGTCGTAAAGTTTTCATCGTTGCAGGTCAGGCCTGACAGCCAGTAAAGAACCGGCGGCGGTGAATCTGTGGTGGAGGGCGGTAAAAAGATACTGAACGTCATTGTGCAGTTCAGCGTCCCGGAGTCGTGCCGCCAGCGTTGCTGCCGACCTTCAAAACAGTGGTGCTCTTCGAGCAGTTCCATGCAGGGCTCCTTAAGTATTTACGGGTAATTTTCCATAATACAGATATTTCATGCGCCCGTGAGCAACTTTCACTTTCTCCTTTTTGGAACATATTGCATCATTAATGCAACTTTTAACCAACATGCTGACGTTTTCATCGCGTCAGAAATCGCGCCATGAGACGGCTATTGAGTTGGTTTCGGCAAGGTGAGCAAGGCGTTGCGTGACGTATCGTAGCGCGCTGGTCTGGCGGCGTGGAACGAGAGGTGACGCCAATTTCAACAATTATCGATACGGCTACTGGATTCTGTGCGTCACCTCACGCACAATGAATACAAACTTTGCCCTCAGAAGAGCAAAGAGCGCCACACCTGCAGGAGAACAAAAATGTCATCACTGAGTAAAGAAGCCATACTCGTTCATGAAGCGCTGGTCGCTCGTGGGCTGGAGACGCCGCTGCGTCCGCCAGTACAAGAAATTGATAATGAAACTCGCAAGCGTCTGATCGCCGGACACATGACCGAGATTATGCAGCTGTTAAACCTTGATCTAAGTGATGACAGCCTGATGGAGACTCCGCATCGCATCGCTAAAATGTACGTTGATGAGATCTTCTCCGGCCTGGACTACGCCAGATTCCCGAAAATCACCGTCATCGAAAACAAGATGCAGGTCGATGAAATGGTAACCGTGCGTGATATCACCCTGACCAGCACCTGCGAACACCATTTCGTCACAATTGATGGGAAAGCGACGGTCGCCTATATCCCCAAAGATTCGGTGATTGGCCTGTCGAAAATCAATCGTATCGTGCAGTTCTTCTCCCAGCGCCCGCAGGTGCAGGAGCGACTGACTCAGCAGATCCTCACCGCTCTGCAAACGCTGCTGGGGACCAACAACGTCGCGGTCTCCATCGATGCAGTGCACTACTGCGTGAAAGCGCGCGGCATTCGCGATGCAACCAGCGCCACCACCACCACATCGCTGGGTGGCCTGTTCAAATCCAGCCAGAATACTCGCCAGGAGTTCCTGCGCGCCGTACGTCATCACAACTAAAACGGAGCGGGGTACATGGAGAGAAATGTCACGCTGGACTTTGTTCGCGGCGTCGCCATCCTCGGTATCCTGCTACTGAATATCAGCGCCTTCGGTTTACCGAAGGCCGCCTACCTCAACCCGGCGTGGTCCGGGAGTATCTCCGCAAGCGACGCCTGGACCTGGGCGCTTCTCGATCTGCTGGCGCAGGTCAAATTTCTGACCCTGTTCGCCCTGTTATTTGGCGCCGGACTTCAGCTTCTGCTGCCGTGCGGTAAGCGCTGGATCCAGTCACGCCTGACGCTGCTGGCGCTGCTTGGCTTTATTCACGGGCTGTTTTTCTGGGACGGCGATATTTTGCTGGCCTACGCGCTGGTAGGGCTGGTGGGTTGGCGAATGGTGCGCGACGCGCACAATGTCAAATCGCTGTTTAACACCGGCGCGGTACTTTACGCCATTGGCGTGGCGGTACTGCTATTGCTGGGATTGATTTCCGGTAATACGCCCAATCGTTCATGGGTGCCGGACGCGGCAAATTTACAGTACGAGCAGTACTGGAAGCTGAAGGGCGGCCTGGAGGCGGTGAGCAATCGTGCGGATCTGCTCTCGGATAACCTGCTGGCGCTCGGCGCGCAGTACGGCTGGCAGCTGGCCGGGATGATGCTGATGGGCGCGGCGCTGATGCGCTGCGGCTGGCTCAAAGGGCAGTTCAGTCTTCGTCATTACCGGCGTACCGGGGCGCTGCTAATCGCGGCAGGCATGGCGGTCAATTTACCCTCTATTGTTGCTCAATGGCATGTTGGCTGGGACCCGCGCTGGTGCGCCTTTTTGCTGCAGGCGCCGCGCGAGCTGAGCGCGCCGCTGCAGACCATCGGCTACGCGGCCCTGGCCTGGGGGTTCTGGCCGCAGCTGGCCAGGTTTCGCCTGGTGGGAGCTATTGCCTGCGTGGGGCGCATGGCGCTGACCAACTATTTATTGCAGACGCTGATTTGCACCACTCTGTTTTACCGATCGGGGCTGTTTATGAAGTATGACCGCTTACAGCTGCTAGCCTTTGTACCGCCCGTCTGGATAGTCAATCTCCTCTTCTCGTGGCTTTGGCTACGTCATTTCCGTCAGGGGCCCGTTGAGTGGCTCTGGCGGCAACTAACCCTGCGTGCGTCAGGGACATCATTAAAAGATACATCCAGATAACGATCTGGATCACAATCGTTAACAAAATGGATGTAACCGTTTCCATCCCTGTGACATGACTCACGTAGCGTGCGGCGCGTCGCTGCCAGAATAGCCTCCTTGCTGAACACAGGAGGTGGGTGTGACGTACTGTAATTCTCTTAAGGTCGGTGAGTATGATCACCATTCGTGATGTTGCCCGCCAGGCGGGGGTTTCCGTCGCGACGGTTTCGCGCGTGCTGAATAACAGCGCGCTGGTGAGTCCGGATACGCGTGAAGCGGTAATGAAGGCGGTAACGCTGCTGGGCTATCGGCCTAATGCTAATGCTCAGGCGCTGGCGACGCAGGTCAGCGATACCATCGGCGTGGTGGTGATGGACGTGTCGGACGCCTTTTTTGGCGCGTTGGTTAAAGCGGTTGATACCGTCGCCCAGCAGCATCAGAAATATGTGCTGATCGGCAATAGCTATCATGAAGCGGAAAAAGAGCGCAATGCCATTGAAGTGCTGATTCGCCAGCGCTGTTCGGCGCTGATCGTCCATTCCAAGGCCCTGAGCGACGCCGAGCTGGGGGACTTTATGGAGCATATGCCGGGAATGGTACTTATCAACCGCATCGTGCCGGGATATGCCCACCGCTGCGTAGGGCTGGATAACGTTAGCGGCGCGCTGATGGCGACCCGCATGCTGCTTAATCATGGTCACCAGCGTATCGGCTATCTCTCTTCCAATCATGGCATCGAAGATGATGAGCTGCGGCGGGAAGGGTGGAGCAGAGCGTTACATGAACAAGGCATCAACGCTCCCGACAGTTGGGTCGGCTCCGGATCGCCGGATATGCAGGGCGGCGAGGCGGCGATGGTAGAACTCCTGGGACGTAATCTCGGTCTGACCGCGGTCTTCGCCTATAACGACAGCATGGCGGCTGGGGCGTTAACAACCCTCAAAGATAACGGCATTGCCGTGCCGCAGCATCTCTCGCTGATCGGTTTCGATGATATCCCTATTTCCCGTTACACCGATCCGCAATTGACGACGGTGCGCTACCCGATTATGTCGATGGCGAAACTGGCGACAGAGCTGGCGCTACAAGGGGCTGCCGGAAGACTGGATCGTGAGGCCAGCCACTGCTTTATGCCGACGCTGGTGCGTCGACATTCGGTGGCGCAAAGGCAAATTGTGGGGCCGATCACTAACTAATTATCTGTCTGATGTAACCGCTTTCAATATGTGAGTGATTTCACAGTTTGTTAACATTAAGCTGACTATGATTGCTGCGTTTACGCGTCTGAACATACTATGTCACGGTGATTAATCACTTTTACAGCAGTAATCGGCGGTTAAACGATAAAAAAACCGTTTTTCAGGAGCGTTACCCTCAACGGAAGACAGAATTACAGTCGTGAATATCGCTGTGCAGTAACATTAATGTAACGAGCGTCAGCGGTTTTCACACCAAAGACCCTGCATAATAAAACCGGAGATTCCATGAATAAGAAGGTGTTAACCCTGTCTGCTGTAATGGCTGGTATGTTATTTGGCGCCGCGGCTCATGCGGCGGATACGCGTATCGGCGTGACAATTTATAAATATGACGACAACTTTATGTCGGTGGTGCGTAAGGCAATTGAAAAAGATGGCAAATCAGCGCCGGATGTTCAGCTGCTGATGAATGACTCGCAGAACGACCAGTCCAAACAAAACGATCAGATTGACGTTCTGCTGGCAAAAGGCGTGAAGGCGCTGGCGATCAACCTCGTTGACCCGGCAGCGGCGGGGACGGTAATTGATAAAGCGCGTGGTCAGAACGTGCCGGTGGTATTTTTTAACAAAGAACCTTCTCGCAAAGCGCTGGATAGCTACGATAAAGCCTTTTACGTGGGCACCGATTCGAAAGAGTCCGGGGTTATTCAGGGCGACCTGATTGCTAAACACTGGAAAGCGAACCCGAACTGGGACCTGAACAAAGACGGCCAGATTCAGTTTGTACTGCTGAAAGGCGAGCCGGGCCATCCGGATGCCGAAGCGCGTACCACTTACGTGATTAAAGAGCTGAACGATAAAGGTTTCAAAACCCAGCAGCTGGCGTTAGATACCGCTATGTGGGATACCGCTCAGGCGAAAGATAAGATGGATGCCTGGCTGTCGGGTCCGAATGCTAACAAAATTGAAGTTGTTATCGCTAACAACGATGCAATGGCGATGGGCGCGGTGGAAGCGCTGAAGGCCCACAATAAGAGCAGTATTCCTGTATTTGGCGTCGATGCGCTGCCTGAAGCCTTAGCGTTGGTTAAATCAGGCGCGATGGCCGGAACCGTGTTGAACGATGCCAACAACCAGGCCAAGGCGACATTCGATCTGGCGAAAAATCTCGCCGATGGTAAAGAACCGGCTGCCGGCACTAACTGGAAAATTGACAATAAGATTGTCCGCGTACCGTACGTTGGCGTTGATAAAGACAATCTCAGCGAATTTATCGGTAAGTAATAGCTTAACAAGCTGCGGGCGTACGCGCTGTACGCCCGATTATTCCTGATACAGAACCCGTCCCGTTCGTCGTTAATTCGTCGACTGGGATATGCACGCACGCAGCCAGGTATAACTATGGTCAGCAATAATAGCGAACGGTCAGGCGAATATTTGTTGGAAATGAGCAATATCAACAAATCATTTCCTGGCGTCAAGGCTCTCGATAATGTGAACCTCAAGGTTCGTCCCCACTCTATTCATGCATTAATGGGGGAGAACGGCGCGGGCAAATCAACATTATTAAAATGCCTTTTTGGGATCTATCAAAAAGATTCCGGCAGTATTCTTTTTCAGGGACAAGAGATCGATTTCCATTCGGCTAAAGAAGCTCTGGAAAACGGTATTTCAATGGTTCATCAGGAATTAAACCTGGTATTACAACGTTCGGTGATGGACAACATGTGGCTGGGGCGTTATCCCACCAAAGGCGTGTTTGTCGATCAGGACAAAATGTATCGTGATACCAAAGCTATTTTCGATGAGCTGGATATTGATATCGACCCGCGCGCCCGCGTCGGCACGCTGTCGGTATCGCAAATGCAGATGATTGAAATTGCAAAGGCGTTTTCCTATAACGCCAAAATTGTGATTATGGATGAGCCGACTTCTTCGTTGACCGAAAAAGAGGTAAATCATCTGTTTAAAATTATCCGTAAGCTTAAAGAACGCGGCTGCGGTATTGTTTATATTTCCCACAAAATGGAAGAGATTTTCCAGCTGTGCGATGAAATTACCATTCTGCGCGACGGCCAGTGGATCGCCACCCAGCCGCTGGAAGGGCTGGATATGGATAAGATTATCGCCATGATGGTGGGCCGCTCCCTCAACCAGCGCTTCCCGAGCCGGGAAAATAAACCGGGTGAGGTGATTCTGGAAGTACGTAACTTAACCTCGCTGCGTCAGCCGTCAATCCGTGATGTTTCTTTCGACCTGCACAAAGGCGAAATTTTGGGTATTGCCGGGCTGGTAGGCGCGAAACGTACCGATATCGTTGAGACGCTATTCGGTATTCGCGAGAAGTCCGCCGGCACTATCAAGCTGCACGGTAAAAAGATTAATAACCATAATGCCAATGAAGCCATCAACCATGGCTTTGCGCTGGTGACCGAAGAGCGCCGTTCAACGGGGATCTATGCGTATCTGGATATTGGTTTTAACTCACTGATCTCGAACATTAAGAAATACAAAAATAAGGTCGGCTTGCTGGATAATTCGCGCATGAAAAGCGATACCCAATGGGTCATTGATTCGATGCGCGTGAAAACTCCAGGGCAGCATACGCAAATTGGTTCGTTGTCCGGCGGTAACCAACAAAAAGTGATTATCGGGCGCTGGCTATTAACCCAGCCGGAAATACTGATGCTCGATGAACCCACGCGCGGAATTGACGTTGGAGCGAAGTTCGAAATTTACCAGCTGATCGCCGAACTGGCAAAAAAAGACAAAGGGATCATTATTATTTCCTCCGAAATGCCGGAGCTGCTGGGTATTACTGACCGTATTCTGGTAATGAGCAATGGTCTGGTTGCCGGAATTGTTGAGACTAAAACCACCACGCAAAACGAAATTCTCCGTCTTGCGTCGTTGCACCTTTAAGATCAGGGGCTCCTCATGAGTGCGCTAAATAAAAAGAGTTTTCTCACCTATTTGAAAGAGGGTGGGATTTACGTGGTTCTTTTAGTATTACTGGCAATTATTATTTTCCAGGATCCGACTTTCTTAAGTTTGTTGAACTTAAGTAACATTCTGACCCAGTCTTCGGTGCGTATTATTATCGCTCTCGGCGTGGCCGGGCTTATTGTCACTCAGGGGACCGACCTTTCCGCCGGACGTCAGGTGGGCCTGGCGGCGGTTATCGCCGCGACGATGCTGCAGGCGGTGGACAACGCCAACAAGGTGTTCCCGGAAATGGCCACGATGCCGATTCCGCTGGTTATCCTGCTGGTTTGTGCGATCGGCGCGGTGATTGGTCTTATCAACGGTATTATCATTGCCTACCTGAACGTGACGCCGTTTATCACTACCCTCGGCACGATGATTATCGTTTATGGTATCAACTCGCTGTATTACGACTTTGTTGGCGCGTCGCCGATTTCCGGCTTCGATAGCCACTTCTCGCAGTTTGCGCAGGGGTTTGTAGCGCTGGGCTCATTCCGCCTGTCGTATATCACTTTTTATGCGCTGATTGCCGTTTTCTTCGTGTGGATCCTGTGGAACAAGACCCGCTTTGGTAAAAACATTTTTGCTATCGGCGGTAACCCGGAAGCGGCGAAGGTCTCCGGCGTCAACGTCGCCCTGAACCTGCTGATGATTTATGCGCTGTCCGGCGTGTTCTACGCCTTCGGTGGGCTGCTGGAAGCGGGGCGTATCGGTTCAGCGACCAACAACCTCGGGTTTATGTATGAGCTGGATGCAATTGCCGCGTGCGTGGTTGGCGGGGTATCGTTCAGCGGCGGCGTCGGCACCGTGTTCGGCGTGGTGACCGGGGTGATTATCTTTACCGTCATCAACTACGGTCTGACCTATATCGGCGTAAACCCGTACTGGCAGTACATTATCAAAGGGGCGATTATCATCTTCGCCGTGGCGCTGGATTCGCTGAAGTACGCGCGTAAGAAGTAGTTTTGTGAAAAAAAGCCCGGCGCCACGCGATGTGCGCCGGGCTTTGGTTATCTGTCTGACCTCAAAAGATAAACGTCATACACCGCTCCGCCAGCGAATTATCGCTATCAGATTGTACCCAATGCCGTTTTCTTAATTTCCTGATTTATTCTGCAGCTCCAGCAGCTGCTGCGGCGTGACCGCCGGATAGGACTGCGCGCCGTCCGGGACTTCCTGCTGCGCAGGGATAGGGATCAGCGGGCCTAAAAAGCGCGGTTCACGTTTAAAAATATAGAGATCCGCCAGCGCGCCGAAGCGAGCGCCGAACTCGCGCAGGCGTACGCTCCACATATCCTTCGGTGACGGTACCGCGTAACATTGCGCCTGAATGCCCATATGCAGGGCGATAAACAGCGCCCGCTCGCAGTGGAAGCGCTGGGTAATAATAATAAAGTCGTTAGTATCAAATACCTTACGGGTCCGTACAATCGAATCAAGCGTACGGAAACCCGCATAGTCCAGCACGATATCCGCCGGATCGACGCCAGCCTTAATTAAATCACGACGCATGGTCATCGGCTCGTTATAGCTTTGCTGAGCATTGTCGCCGCTGAGCAGCAGGTAGTTCACCTTGCCGCTGTTATAGGCGTTCAGCGCGCCCTGAATCCGATAACGATAATATTGATTGATAACGCCGGTCCGATAGTACTTCGCGGTACCAAGCACTACGCCGACCTGACGGTAGGGCAGGTCCTGCAGCTCGTCGTAGATATAGGGAGAGGTTTTCCAGCTCATCCAGCGGTCGAGGCCCAGCACGGTTAACAGCAGTAAGCCGAACAGGACTAACAGGCTGTATAACAAACGCTTTAACATTAACCAGGCTCAACAGTGGGTGAGGAAGGCTTCAGGCTACTTTACCCGTCGGGCAAGCGCAAGAAACCGTCGTTTAATTGCGGGGATTTTCAACAGCGCGGGCCGTTTGGCCCGCAAAATGTGACTAACCTAGCAGTACGCGGTCGATATTATGGCAGCCCAGCGCCTTGAGCGTCGCCGCGGTGGCGTCCCACTGAATAAGCGTCGCATCGGCCTTCTCGGCAAGAATAGCGCGCTGAATATCCGGATAATCGTAGCCGTTGAGGCTTAGCAGATTCAGCGCGCCCTGCAGCGGTGGTAGCGTTGGATTAAAGGCGGCGTTTTCAGCATAGCTACCGGTGAAAATGGTACCGTCTTTCAGCTCCAGCGCAACGCCTGACGGTGAGTTGCTGTAAGGCATATGGCAACGGTTAGCAGCCTGAATCGCCGCCTGCGACAGGGCGTCGCCGCTGAGCGGAAAACCGTGATCCTGCTCGTCCATCAGCAGCGTTTTAATTTCCAGATCTTTCGGGCCGAAAGCGTCCGGCAGATAGTGCTGCAGGGAATGCGCCTCGCGACCGGGGAGGTGGATGCGCAGCGCCAGCCCGCTGTTGAGTTCGTTCATAAACTGACGACAGTGGCCGCAGGGGGTGTAGTTAACCGTAATCGCTCGCAGGGATTTTTCACCGCGCAGCCAGGCGTGGCTGATGGCGCTTTGTTCGGCATGCACGGTTTGCTGCATGGTCGCGCCGAGGAATTCCATATTGCCGCCGAAGTACCAGGTACCGCTGATGCCGCGAGCAATCGCGCCGACGTTGAAGTGGGAAAGATCGGCCCGCGCGCAGGCCGCTGCCAGCGGCAGCAAAGCAAAAGCCAGTGCGTCTTCATCCAGCCCCGTCGCGCTTTGCAGCACCGCGACCCGATCTGCATTGAGCAGGGCCGGGAAGTGCGGGTCGGCCAGCATCGGAGCGATGGCTGTTTGCAGGTCAGCCGCCAGTTGGGGGAGAACAGCTTCAAAACGTGGGTGCATGGCGTTGCCTCATAACAATGTAATGGAAATCTAGTGTACGGGTAGAGATAACCCTTATATGTGATAAATATCTCACTGTTGATGCAACTTATTATTGTTGCATTAAAAAATGTGATTTAAATCACTTTATCCAACCATTGCCAGAATCAGCGGAAATAAAAACGGCGCGACCAGCGAGGTAATAATCCCGCAAAGAACTAACGCCAGCGAGCTGAAGGCGCCTTCCTGATAGTCGAGCTCAGCGCAGCGGGCGGTTCCCAGAGCGTGCGATGCGGTACCCATCGATAGTCCGCGCGAGGCTTTAGTATGTATACGCATCAGATTCAGCAAAGTATGGCCGAAGACCGCCCCGAGAATACCGACGAAAATAACGCAGACCGCGCTGATTGCCGGAATACCGCCAATACTGCTGCTTACCGCCATCGCTATCGGCGTAGTGACCGATTTTGGCAATATGGAGGCGGCTATCTGCGGGGTCGCTCCCATCAGTAAGGCTACGGTAGTGCCGGTCACCATGGCTACCACGCTGCCAATAAAGCAGATGGTGATAATTGATTTCCAGCGGGCGCGGATCTGGTGCAGCTGCTCATACAACGGAAACGCTAACGCCACTACCGCAGGCTGCAGCAGATCGTTGAGAATTTTACTGCCGAGGAAATAGCGCTCGTAGGAGATACCGGTTATCAGCAGAAAAGGAATGAGCACCACCATCGCCACCAGCAGCGGGTTGAGCAGGGGAAATTTAAACCGTGCCGCAAGCCGGCGGGCAAGGAAAAAGACGGCAAGGGTTAACGGCAGCGACCACCAGATTTCATGGATCATTTTTCACTTCCTTTTTGCCCAACCACTTTGCGCTCACCGTGAACCAGATGTGAGCTCCAGCTGACCACTAAAAAGACTACCAGCGTGCTTATCGCGCAGGACACCACTACCGGGCCAAACTGCGCGCGCAGTAAATCCCAATACTGCATGACGCCCACGCCGATAGGGACAAACAGCAGCGCCATATAGCGAATCAGGATGCTGCATCCGGGGTTAACCCACTGTGGAGGCATGATCTGCAGCGCCAGCAGAAAGAACAAAATCAGCATGCCGATAATGCTGCCGGGAATAGCAATGGGCAGAAGCGAAGAGATAAAAATGCCCGCATATAAGCAGGCGTAGATCAGCACGAAAGCGCGCAGATACTGCCAGACAATAATCAGTGATTTATTCATGGTAATAACCCTTGATGAACCACATTCATCATACAATTAAAGCCAAAAATGTGCTACCGATCACATCATGAATTCTGCGCATACCTGCGATAGAGACCGGGAACGGCAAATCGTCCGGCAATCAGACCGACGATTGCAGGGACAGGCAGTGGAGAAACCGGCTCAGCGCCAGCGACGGCACTTCGCTTTTTCGCCAGAACACCCCAACGCTACCTTTTTGTTCTATACGCGGCAAATTAAGTATCGCCAGCTGGCGCTGGGCCGCGTAGCGCTGCGCCAGGCGCAATGAGAGAATCGAAACCATATCGCTGCTCTGCAGCAGGTTACTGGTTACGTTCATCGATGCCGACTCGATGGTGTTCTCCGGCAGCATCACGCCGTTATCGACCAGCGCGTTGTCGATGCTCAAACGAATCGGCGTGCCGGTGGGCCAGACAATCCAGCGCCAGGGGGCGAGATCGGCCCAGCTTAATTGCGATCTTTGCGCCAGCGGGTGATCGGTGCGGGCGACAAAGCACACCGGTTCGGTGTAAAGAACCCGATAGCTCAGCGGCAGCTCCAGCGCCCGGCCGCCGACTCGGCCAACAACGACATCAACCACTCCGGCGAGGAGATCGTTGAGCAGCGGCGTCATCACTTTCTCTTCGATATTAAGGTGCAGGGTGGGCATCTCATTGAGCAGATCGAGGATCGCCTGCGAGACGCAGTCGGTCGCTACCGGCGAACAGCCGATCATCAGGCTACCCACCTGTCCACCCTGTTTGAAGCGCTCAATTTCATACTGCGAACGCGACATATCGTTGATTAGCCGCTGGGCGTGCTGAAGCAGCAGCTTGCCACCTTCAGTGGGGCGCAGGCCTTTGCTGTGGCGTTCGAACAAAATCATGCCGACTTCGTCTTCGAACTGGCTTAGCCATTTGGAAAGCGCGGGCTGAGTGATATTCATCATTTTAGCCACCTGCGTGAGATTGCCTTGCTCCCCCAGCGCGACCAGCATCTGTAAATGATGCAGCTTCAGTTTCTGCGTCCAGTCTGCCATTAGGTATAACCTCCAGGTTATGTCATTGCCCGAAATACCATTGTACATTTCATTGCCAGGGTTACAAAATCGCAACATAAAAGAAATAAATACAACATCTACCCCTACCTGCTCTGAGGCATAACTATGACTCAACGACTTGAACTACAAAAGCTACTCAATGCCGCACCTGTTGGTGCCCGTCAATGGCGCGTGATTATCTGCTGTTTCCTGGTGGTCATGCTCGATGGTTTCGATACAGCGGCAATCGGTTTTATCGCCCCGGATATTCGTAACCACTGGCAGTTAACCGCCGGTGACCTCGCACCGCTATTTGGCGCAGGGTTGCTGGGCTTAACCGCCGGGGCGCTGCTCTGCGGGCCGCTCTCCGACCGCTTTGGCCGTAAACGGGTGATTGAGTTCTGCGTCGCCCTGTTTGGCCTGTTCAGTCTGCTTTCGGCGTTTGCGCCCGATCTGCAAATGTTGGTGTTCCTGCGCTTTCTGACCGGCCTCGGCCTCGGAGGCGCGATGCCTAACACCATTACGATGACTTCGGAATATCTGCCTGCCCGGCGGCGCGGAGCTCTGGTGACCCTGATGTTCTGTGGATTCACCCTCGGCTCGGCGTTAGGCGGCGTGGTCAGCGCACAGCTGGTGCCGCTGATTGGCTGGCCCGGTATTCTGGTGCTGGGCGGCGTGTTACCGCTGATGCTGGCGGTGGCGCTGATACCGCTGCTTCCCGAATCTCCGCGCTGGCAGATCCGTCGTCAGCTCCCGCAAGAGGTGATTGCCAAAAACGTTGGCGCGATAACTGGCGAAACCTATACCGATACCCATTTCTGGCTTGATGAGCCAGCCGCAACCGGGAAAGGCAGCATCCGTCAGCTGTTTGTCGGGCGTCAGCTGCCCATCACCTTGATGTTATGGGTCGTGTTCTTTATGAGCCTGCTGATTATCTATCTCCTCTCCAGCTGGATGCCGACGCTGCTTAACCATCGTGGGATTGATTTACAGCATGCTTCGTGGGTGACCGCAGCCTTCCAGATTGGCGGTACCTTTGGCGCGCTGCTGCTCGGCGTATTGATGGACCGTTTCAACCCTTTCCGGGTACTGGCGCTGAGCTACGCCCTGGGTTCGGTCTGTATCGTCATGATTGGCCTGAGTGAGAACGGTCTGTGGCTGATGGCGCTGGCGATTTTCGGCACCGGGATTGGCATCAGCGGTTCGCAGGTTGGGCTTAATGCCTTAACCGCCACCCTGTATCCCACGCAAAGCCGTGCGACCGGTGTGAGCTGGTCAAATGCGGTCGGCCGCTGCGGAGCCATCGTCGGCTCGCTCTCCGGCGGCGTGATGATGGCGATGAATTTCTCTTTTGACACCCTGTTTTTTGTTATCGCAGTACCGGCCGTCGTTAGCGCCGTGATGCTTGTCCTGCTGACGCTTGCCGTCCGCAACCCAACATCTGTACCTGCCGCTTTGCCTTCTGCGGGCATCGTGAATAAATAAGGAGAACGCTCATGTCCCAATCTTCCAAGGAAATCAACAAAGATCGTCAGAATTACTATCAGCATATTTCCGGGCAGAACCTGACGCCGCTTTGGGAATCGCTGCACCATCTGGTACCGAAAACGCCGAACCCGACCTGCGCGCCGGCCTACTGGAATTATCAGGAGATTCGTCCGCTGCTGCTGAAAAGCGGTGAGCTGATTGGCGCGAAAGAGGCTATACGCCGCGTGCTGGTGCTGGAGAACCCGGCGCTGCGCGGACAGTCATCGATTACTTCCTCGCTGTATGCCGGTTTACAGCTGATCATGCCAGGCGAAGTGGCGCCAAGCCACCGCCATAACCAGTCTGCGCTGCGCTTTGTGGTTGAAGGTGAAGGGGCGTTTACCGCCGTTGACGGCGAACGCACGCAAATGCGGGCCGGTGACTTTATTCTGACGCCGCAGTGGCGCTGGCACGACCACGGCAACCAGGGCAATGAGCCGGTTGTCTGGGTGGATGGCCTCGATCTGCCGCTGGTGAACTATCTGGGCTGCGGCTTCGCTGAAGATTATCCGGAAGATCAGCAGCCGGTAACCCGCAAAGAGGGGGATTATCTGCCGCGCTACGCCGCCAATATGCTGCCGCTGCGTCATCAGGTCGGTAACTCTTCGCCCATCTTTAACTATCGCTATGACCGCAGCCGCGAAGCGTTACACGAGTTGACGCGTCTGGGCGATGCCGACGAGTGGGATGGCTACAAAATGCGCTACGTCAACCCGGTTACCGGCGGCTATCCGATGCCGTCGATGGGCGCCTTCCTGCAGCTGTTGCCGAAAGGATTTACCTCACGCGCGGCGAAAACCACCGACAGCACTATCTATCACGTGGTTGAAGGTAGCGGCCAGGTGACTATCGGCGAACAAACCTTCTCCTTCCAGGCAAAAGATATCTTCGTCGTGCCGACCTGGCACGCCGTCTCTTTTAACTCTGCCGAAGATACCGTGTTATTCAGCTTTTCGGACCGTCCGGTGCAGGAAGCACTCGGTCTGTTCCGCGAAGCGCGTTATTAAAAGTTAAGAATAAGGAATTGAATCATGACTCAGTATGTTTTTGCGCCCCAGGCCCCGATTAGCGTTCCGGTTGTTGGCAGCGATGAGCAGTTCCCGGTGCGTCGCGTTTACTGCGTCGGTCGCAACTACGCCGCCCACGCTCGTGAAATGGGCTTTGACCCGGATCGTGAACCGCCGTTCTTCTTCTGCAAGCCTGCCGATGCGGTGGTACCCGTCGCCGCGGGGGAGACGCTGGATCTACCGTATCCGACGCAAACCGATAACTATCACTATGAAATTGAGCTGGTGGTAGCGATTGGCAAACGGGGAAGCGATATTCCTCTGGAGCAGGCCCATGAGTATATCTGGGGCTATGCCACCGGTCTTGATATGACCCGCCGCGATCGCCAGATGGAGATGCGCCAGATGGGCCGTCCGTGGGAAATCGGTAAAGCTTTTGACCTCTCTGCGCCGATTGCGCCGCTGCACAAAGCGGACACCGCGGACGTGAACCAGGCTGGAATCTGGCTGCAGGTGAATGGAGAAGATCATCAGCGCAGCGATATCCGCCATCTGATCTGGTCGGTTAACGAAACTATCAGCTATCTTTCCGGCTTCTTTGAGCTGCAGCCCGGTGACCTGATTTTTACCGGTACTCCAGAAGGCGTCGGCGCGGTGGTAAAAGGCGATGTCATCACCGGCAACGTAGATGGACTGACGCCAATCGCCGTACGCGTGGTGTGAGGTGAATGATGAAGCTGTACAGTTTTTTCAATAGCTCAGCGTCCTACCGCGTGCGGATTGCGCTGGCGCTGAAGGGCATCGACTACCAGAGCGTGGGCGTCAATATCCGCATCGGTCAACAGAACGAGCTGGAATACCGGCGACTGAATCCGGTTGGCCTGGTCCCGACGTTGATTACCGATGACGGTGAATCTCTCGGCCAGTCGTTGGCGATTGCCGACTGGCTGGACCGGCATTATCCACAGCCGCTGCTGCTTCCCCAGGAAGACAGCGCGCGGATGCGGGTACTGGAGATCGTTTACGCCATCGCCTGCGATATTCATCCAATAAATAACATGCGCGTTTTACGCTTCCTTGGCGACGAGCTGAAGGTAAGCGAAGAGGATAAAAAGCGCTGGTATGCGCACTGGATCCAGCAGGGTTTTAGCGCCGTTGAGCAGCTACTGCGACACGCTAAATCCGGCGATTTTTGCGTAGGCGACACGCCGACCCTGGCGGACTGCTGTCTGGTTCCGCAGTGGGCCAACGCTTTAAGGATGGGCTGCGATCTCAGCCACTATCCACGCTGTCAGGCGGTCTATGACGCCTGCACCCGGCTCCCGGCGTTTATCGCCGCTGCGCCGGAAAACCAACAAGATAAGATACCGGCTTAGGAGGCAACATGGCAAAAGTGATGCGAGCAATAATTGTCGGCGGTGGTATTGGCGGGGCAGCAACGGCGCTTTCTCTGGCGCGCCAGGGCATCAAAGTAATGCTGTTGGAAAAGGCGCACGAAATCGGCGAAATTGGCGCCGGGATCCAGCTTGGCCCTAACGCGTTCTCGGCGCTGGACAGCCTCGGCGTCGGCGAAGTCGCCCGCCAGCGCGCGGTCTTTACCGATCATATCACCATGATGGATGCGGTGAATGGCGAAGAGGTGGTCAGTATTGAAACCGGCCAGGCCTTCCGCGACCATTTTGGCGGCCCCTATGCCGTTATCCACCGAGTGGACATTCATGGCACCGTCTGGGAAGCGGCGCTGACCCACCCGGCCGTGGAGTATCGCACTTCGACGCAGGTGGTGGATATCCGCCAGACTGCCGATGACGTGACGGTTTTTGATGATAAAGGCAACAGCTGGACGGCAGATATTCTGATCGGCTGCGACGGCGGTAAGTCTGTGGTGCGCCAGAGCCTGCTGGGCGATTCGCCACGGGTAACCGGTCATGTGGTCTATCGCGCGGTAGTCGATGCCGCCGATATGCCGGAAGATTTACGCATTAATGCGCCGGTGCTGTGGGCCGGGCCACATTGCCACCTGGTGCATTATCCGCTGCGCGGCGGTAAGCAGTACAACCTGGTGGTGACCTTCCATAGCCGGGAGAAAGAAGAGTGGGGGGTGCGCGACGGTAGTAAAGAAGAGGTGCTCTCCTACTTTAAGGGCATCCACCCGCGTCCACGGCAGATGCTGGACAAACCTACCTCCTGGCGTCGCTGGTCTACCGCCGATCGCGAGCCGGTAGATAAATGGGGCAACGATCGCATCACGCTGGTCGGCGACGCTGCCCATCCGGTGGCGCAGTATATGGCTCAGGGAGCCTGTATGGCGCTGGAAGATGCGGTGACGCTGGGTAAAGCGCTGGCGCAGTGCGACGGCGACGCGGCTCGCGCCTTTGCGCTGTATGAATCGGTACGTATTCCGCGCACCGCGCGTATTGTCTGGTCAACGCGTGAAATGGGCCGGGTTTATCACGCAGCCGGGGTTGAGCGTCAGGTGCGTAACCTGTTGTGGAAGGGCAAAAGCCAGAGTGAGTTTTATCGCGCCATGGAGTGGCTGTACGGCTGGAAAGAGGATAACTGCCTGGAACCACGTTAAGCGGTTGTGCATTTCCCGGGGGCTACTGGCCCGCAGACAGAGCTGACCTTGTAGCCCGGATAAGCGTAGCGCAAACCGGGAAGCAGAAGCGCCGCCGGGGAAACCGATATTGACCTCTTTCAACCCGCATCCAGAGGCGCTACCATAGCGCCTCTTTTTTTCGGGCAATGATAAACAATATGCGTGTACTACTGGCGCCGATGGAAGGCGTGCTCGATTCGCTGGTGCGCGAGCTGCTCACCGAAGTGAATGATTACGATCTCTGCATCACCGAATTTTTGCGCGTGGTGGATCAGCTTCTGCCGGTAAAATCGTTCTACAGACTGTGCCCGGAACTGCATAACCATAGCCTGACGCCGTCCGGTACCCGCGTGCGCGTGCAGCTGCTGGGGCAGTATCCGCAGTGGCTGGCGGAAAATGCCGCCCGCGCGGTTGAGCTGGGCTCCTGGGGAGTCGATCTTAACTGCGGCTGCCCGTCAAAGCTGGTGAACGGCAGCGGCGGCGGGGCAACGCTGCTCAAAGATCCCGAGCTTATCTATCGCGGCGCGAAAGCGATGCGCGAGGCGGTACCGGCTCATCTGCCGGTGACGGTAAAAGTACGTCTTGGCTGGGACAGCGGCGAGCGGCGGTTTGAAATTGCCGACGCGGTCCAGCAGGCGGGGGCCAGCGAACTGGTGGTTCACGGCCGGACGAAAGAGGACGGCTACAAAGCTGAACGTATCGACTGGCAGGCGATAGGGGAAATCCGTCGGCGCCTGACCATTCCGGTGGTGGCCAACGGTGAAATCTGGGATTGGCAAAGCGCCCTGGCCTGCATGGCAGCGACCGGCTGCGACTCGGTGATGATTGGCCGCGGCGCGCTGAACGTGCCTAACTTAAGCCGGGTGATAAAATATAACGAACCGCGTATGCCCTGGCCACAGGTTGTCGAACTGCTGCAAAAATATACCCGTCTGGAAAAGCAGGGCGATACCGGCCTTTATCACGTCGCGCGTATAAAGCAGTGGCTGAGCTACTTGCGTAAAGAATACCTTGAAGCCTCAGACCTCTTCAGCGCGGTACGCACTTTGCAGGACTCGGCGAGCATTGCGCGCACGATTAACGACTGGCGCAGCTAAACTATCTGACCTGCATCACATTTTTCTGTTTGTCCCATTGAGTTCATCCGGCAGACAGTGGAATACTCGCTATCGATTGTTACTGCTCCGGCAGGCAAAACCTGATTTCCTGGCATCCGTCGGGGTCAGGTTTTTTTGTTTTTGGGGTTCATATGCAAATCGCCAAAGTCCTTAATAATAATGTAGTGGTGGTTTTAGATGAGCAGCAGCGCGAACAGGTGGTCATGGGCCGAGGACTTGCCTTTCAAAAGCGCGTTGGTGACTCTCTTGATGAAAGTAAAATTGAAAAGGTCTTCGCCCTGCAGAGCGATGAGCTGGTTGGCCGTTTAGGTGAATTACTCAGTCAGATACCATTAGAAGTGATGACCACCTGCGATCGGATTATCGAGCTGGCGCGCGGTCGTCTCGGAAAGTTACAGGACAGTTTGTACATTACCCTGACCGATCACTGCCACTTTGCTATTGAACGGCAAAAGAAGGGGGTCGCAATTCGTAATGTGCTGCTGTGGGAAATCAAGCGGCTGTATCCGAAGGAATTTGAATTAGGACAGGAAGCGCGGGCTATTATCGCTAAACGGCTCGGGGTTGAACTGGCTGAAGATGAAGCGGGTTTTATTGCCCTCCATCTGGTGACGGCGCAGCTCAACAGCGAAATGCCGGAAGTGATGCACGTTACCCGGGTGATGCAGGAAATTCTGCAGCTGGTGAAGTATCAGCTGACGCTTAATTACGACGAAGAGTCGTTGAGCTATCAGCGCTTTGTCACTCATCTTAAGTTTTTCGCCCAGCGTATGCTGACGCGAACGGTTGTCGAAGATGATGATGTTACGCTGCACAGCGCGGTAAAGGATAACTATCCCAAAGCGTGGAAGTGCGCGGAAACCGTTGCCAGGCATCTGCAAAAGAGCTATCAGCGGCCGCTGACGACGGAAGAAATTATGTTTCTCGCCATTCATATTGAACGGGTGAGGAAAGAGGGACGCTAAGGGCTCAGGGGCCTGGAACTTAGCTTTCGTCTTAAAACTGGATTGTTACTGCTTTATGCAGGCAAAACCTGAGCGCAACGCCTGACCGGCGTTGTTCTCGGGTTTTTTTATTTTTAATACTCAGTTAACGATGCCTGCGGGCAGCGGAAGTAAGGAAAACAGCATGGAATATAAAGCACTCGCGCAGGATATTCTCAGCCGGGTAGGCGGCAAAGAGAATATTGTGAGTCTGGTTCACTGCGCAACCCGGCTGCGTTTTAAACTCAAAGACGGCAAGAAAGCTGATGCCGAAGGTCTGAAAGCCAACCCCGGCGTCATTATGGTGGTGGAAAGCGGCGGCCAGTTTCAGGTCGTTATCGGTAACCACGTCCATGACGTCTGGCAGGCCGTGTGCAGCGAGGCTGGCCTGACCGATGAGAGTGAACCGGTTGCGGTCAAAGGTGAAAAAGTCTCGATCATCGGCCAGCTTATCGACATCGTTTCCGGTATTTTCACGCCGTTTATCGGCGTACTGGCGGCATCGGGGATCCTCAAAGGGGTGCTGGCGCTGGCGGTAGTTTGCGGCTGGCTAACCACGCAGCAGGCGACCTATAAAATATGGTTTGCCGCCAGCGATGCGCTGTTTTTCTTTTTCCCGCTGTTCCTCGGCTATACCGCCGGGAAGAAATTTGGCGGTAACGCCTTTATTACGATGGTTATCGGCGGCGCGTTAACCCATCCGCTGATGATTCAATCTTTTGAAGCCGGCATGGCTCCTGACGCCGCCACCGAGTATTTCCTCGGTATTCCGGTGACCTTTATCAACTACAGCTCGTCGGTTATCCCGATTATCCTCGCTTCGTGGGTGAGCTGCTGGATTGAGCGACGCAGCAACGCGATCCTGCCATCGTCGATGAAGAACTTCTTTACCCCGGCGATTTGCCTGGCCGTCGTCGTACCGCTAACGTTCCTGATTATCGGGCCCGTTGCGACCTGGCTCAGCCAGCAGCTGGCTAATGGTTACCAGCTTATCTATCAGGTTGCGCCGTGGCTTGCCGGAGCGGCAATGGGGGCGCTGTGGCAGGTTTGCGTTATCTTCGGCCTGCATTGGGGATTGATACCACTGATGATCAACAATCTCGCGATGCTGGGTCATGATTCGATGCTGCCGATGTTGCTGCCCGCGGTGATGGGCCAGGTTGGCGCCGCGCTGGGGATTTTCCTGCGCACTCGCGATGCGCGGCAAAAAGTACTGGCGGGATCTGCGGTATCCGCAGGGATCTTTGGGGTGACGGAACCCGCTATTTATGGTCTGAACCTGCCTTTACGCCGTCCCTTTATCTTCGGCTGCGTCGCCGGCGCGATTGGCGGTGCGATTGTCGGCTTTAGCGACAGCCACGTTTATTCTTTTGGTTTCGGTAACATTTTTACCCTGGCGCAGATGATCCCGCCGGCGGGTATTGATGCGACGGTGTGGGGCGGTGCGGCTGGCATGTTTGCTTCATTAATCATCGCCTGCGTACTGACTTTAGTCGCCGGGATGCCGCAGAGCGCGGCAGAGCAAGCTGCCGTAGTGGTCGCTCCGGCATCGGAAAATGACATCCTTGCGCCGATGACCGGCAGCGTTCTGGCTCTGGATCAGGTTCCTGACAGCACTTTCGCCAGCGGCTTGCTTGGCCAGGGCGTGGCGATAATTCCCTCCGTGGGCAAGGTTATCGCGCCATTCTCAGGCGAAGTCTCCTCTATTTTTCAGACTAAACATGCCATTGGTCTGCTGAGCGATAGCGGTATTGAGCTGCTCATTCACGTGGGCATCGACACCGTTAAGCTCGATGGCGTGCCGTTCACCGCCCACGTCAAAGAGGGCGACAAAATCAAAGCGGGCGACCTGCTGCTGGAGTTTGATCGCCAGGCTATTTTGGACGCCGGCTACGACCTGGCGACGCCCATTATTATCAGCAACAGCGACGATTATCGTTCTCTCGACATTGTTTCCGCCAGCGCGGTGGATGCCGGTCAGCCGCTGTTGTCCGTAACCCGTTAATCACAGGAGAGAGTTGAATGAAAACATTCCCGCAGGCATTTTTATGGGGCGGCGCGACCGCGGCAAATCAGGTTGAAGGCGCTTATCTGGAAGAGGGAAAAGGATTAACCACTTCTGACGTCCAACCGCGCGGCGTATTTGGCGATGTTGTCGAGCGCGTGCCTGGCGATAGCGGCATAAAAGATGTCGCCATCGATTTTTACCACCGTTATCCGGAAGATATCAGCCTCTTTGCCGAGATGGGTTTTAATTGCCTGCGCGTATCCATTGCCTGGGCGCGTATTTTCCCTGACGGCGATGAGGCTCAGCCAAACGAAGCCGGACTGGCTTTTTACGATAAGTTGTTTGACGAAATGGCCCGCCACAACATCACCCCGCTGGTGACCCTTTCTCACTACGAGATGCCGTGGGCGCTGGTGAAAAACTACGGCGGCTGGGGTAATCGTAAAGTTATCGGATTCTTCGAACGCTACGCTCGTACGGTATTTCAGCGTTATCAGGCGAAGGTTAAATTGTGGCTGACCTTTAACGAAATCAATATGTCCCTGCACGCGCCGTTGACCGGCGTCGGTCTGCCGGCTGACAGCAGCAAAGAGGAAGTTTACCAGGCTATTCACCATCAGCTGGTGGCGAGCGCGCTGGCGACTAAGGCCTGTCATGACATCGTACCGGAAGGTAAAATTGGCAACATGCTGCTCGGCGGCCTGATGTATCCGCTTAGCTGCAAACCGGCCGATATTTTTGAAACCCTGCAGCAGAATCGCAGCTGGCAGTTCTTCGGTGACGTTCAGTGCCGCGGCGCTTATCCGGGCTATATGCTGCGCTATTTCCGCGACAACGGTATCACCGTTGAGATCACCGATGCCGATCGCGAAGCCCTGAAAGAGACCGTCGACTTTATCTCCTTTAGCTACTATATGACCGGCTGCGTAACCGCCGACGAAGAGTTGAACAAGAAAATGCGCGGCAACATTCTCAGCATGGTGCCAAACCCGCACCTGGAAAGCTCGGAGTGGGGCTGGCAGATCGACCCGCTGGGCCTGCGCACGCTGCTGAACGTGCTCTGGGATCGCTACCAGAAGCCGCTGTTTATCGTTGAAAACGGGCTGGGAGCGAAGGATAAAGTCGAAGCCGACGGCAGCATCAATGATGATTACCGTATCAGCTACATCAACGACCATCTGGTGCAGGCGCGTGAGGCGATTGAGGATGGCGTTGAGCTGATGGGCTACACCAGCTGGGGGCCAATCGATCTGGTGAGCGCTTCAAAAGCGGAGATGGCCAAGCGCTATGGCTTTATCTATGTCGATCGCGATGATGAAGGTAATGGCACTCTGGCGCGCAGCCGTAAGAAAAGCTTCTGGTGGTATAAAGAGGTGATTGCCACTAACGGCGGCAGCTTAAAAGATTAATGGCCGACGGCTTTCCCGGGGCAGGTAAAGCGCCTGCCGCCCCCTGACCACGGTAGCTGGCCCGGAAAACCACCGGGCCATTTTGCCTGTTACGCCGGTTTGCGCGCGCGCAGCAGAAAAATCATTGGCCGTTCTTTTTCTTCATCCAGTGCCGGTTGGGCGCTAATCTGCTCCGCCGTCGGCCCCCATTCATCCAGATGTTCAATGACGAACCCGGCGGCGATAAGCTGGTTAATCCAGCTGGAAAGCTTACGATGCTGTTTTTTTACCCCATCGGCAAACCAGTTGCTGATGCGCTCGCCCTCCTGCTGGTAATGACTTACCGGCCAGCTCTTCTGCCCGCTCTCATCTTCCTGCCAGCCCTGACGCGGCGGGGCGGTGTAGATGGGGTGCTCGGCGGAAAACAGCAGCGTACCGCCGGGCGTCAGCGCCTGATAAACGGTGGCTAGCAGCGGTGCGATATCGGGCAGATAGTGCAGCGCCAGCGAGCTATAAACCAGCTCGTAGCTATTCGCGGGCAGGGTAAGGGTCTGCAGATCCGCGCAGCGATAGCGGATGCCTTCGCCCTCCGTCATTTCGCGGGCGCGCTCAAGCATTCGGCTGGAAATATCCAGCCCATCCACCTGCGCGGCGCCCTGGTCGCGAGCCCAGCGGCAAAACCAGCCGTAGCCGCAGCCGAGATCGACGACGCGTAGACCGGATAATGGCGGAAGCATTTGCTGTATGGTTGGCCACTCAGGGGCGCCGTCCAGCCCTTTTACCGAACGATCGAGAGTAGCGTATCCGGCAAAAAAAGCGGGATCGTCATAGATGTTCTGACTCATTTTCACTCCGTGAATATACCCTTCATACAACTCGAATTATTTGGGGTATGGTTTATTTGTAGTCTGCTAATAGTTTCGGCACACGCTTTACTAAAAAGCACTTATTCAATTAATTTATTATACCTGCCCTTACTTAGTTACCTGACTGATTTCATGAACCTGAATTTGAGCAAATGCGTGCTGGCTGGATTACCGTTGGCTATAGCACTGGCTGGCTGTGCGCCATCGCATGATATTGGCAACTCGCCTCAGCAGCAGACTCCGGCATCCCATGTCGCCATGGAACTGCCTGCCGCCGTGAAAAACGGCTGGCCGCAGAGCAGCTGGTGGCAGAACTACCACGATCCCCAGCTCAATCGCCTGGTTCAGCGTGCATTAGCCAACGCGCCGGATATGCAGATCGCCGAACAGCGCATCAAGCTGGCGGAAGCGCAGGCGCGGATGTCGCAATCCAGCCTGGGGCCTAATCTTGATTTTTCTGCCGATATTGAACGGCAAAAAATGTCTTCCGAAGGGGTTATGGGGCCTTTTGCCACGGATACCGACGGCAATACCGGACCGTGGTACACCAATGGCACCTTCGGGCTGACCGCCGGTTGGGATCTGGATCTGTGGGGCAAAAACCGTGCGCTGTTGAAAGCGCGTATCGGTGAGGTTAAGGCTCAGGTCGCCGAGGAGGCCCAGACCAGGGAACTGCTGGCCAGCAGCGTTGCCCGCCTTTACTGGCAGTGGCAAACCGAAGCGGCCATAAAAAATGTGCTGACTCAGGTGAAGAATGAGCAGAATAATATCGTGACCGTGGATACTGCGCTGTATCAACGCGGGATCACCAACTCGGCCGAAGGGGCGGAGAACGATATTAACGTCAGTAAAACCGATCAGCAGCTCGCTGACGTTGCCGGCAATATGAAAGAGATTGAAGCGCGGCTGATGGCGCTGACCAACAGTCAGAGTCAGACGCTTAATTTACGTCCGGCTGATTTACCCGCCGTTAGCGCACAAATGCCCAGCGAGCTCGGCTATGAACTGCTCGCGCGACGCCCGGATTTGCAGGTAGCGCACTGGTATATCGAGGCTTCTTTAAGCGAAATCGATGCCGCAAAAGCCGCATTTTATCCTGATATCAACCTGATGGCTTTCCTGCAACAGGATGCCCTGCATCTGAGCGATCTTTTCCGTCATTCTGCTCAGCAGATGGGCGTTACCGCGGGTCTGACGCTGCCCATATTCGATAGCGGTCGCCTGAATGCGAACCTGGATATCGCCAGCGCGCAAAACGGCCTGTCGGTGGCGAAATACAACAAAGCAGTGGTCGATGCGGTGAATCAGGTGGCAAAAACCGCCAGTCAGGTTGAGACGCTGATGGCCAAAAATCAGCAGCAGCAGACGGTGGAGAAAGATGCCGAGCGGATGGTCGCTCTGGCGCAGGCGCGAAGAAACGCCGGGCTCATCTCCGGTGCTCGCGTCAGCCTGGCGAAGCTGCCGGCGTTGCAGGAGCGGATCGCCGCGCTGCGCCTGCACGGGCAGTGGCTTGATGCCAGCATCCAGTTAACTTCCGCGCTGGGCGGCGGGTATCATCAGGCGGCGAAATAGCTCTGTTTCTCCGGCTCGCGCTGCGCTTAGCCGGGCTAAAGGCTGGCACCGCCTCTGGGGAAATCCCCGGCTCGCGCTACGCTTAGCCGGGCTACAGATTACGTGGTCTGTGGAGTTTGTAGCCCGGATAAGGCGTTTACGCCGCCATCCGGGAACTCTCGTCACTCTTTCTTCTTCGCCTCGCGGCGCTTAAGCCACCAGTGCGCCGCAACCACCAGCGCTACCGCCAGAATCAGCCAGATCCAATGTTTCAGATGCGCATCCAGATTGTGCAGCCACGGGCCGATCGCTTCGCCGCCGAGATAACCCAGGGTGGTAAAGATCAACGCCCAGACCAGCGCACCGAGGATATTCAGCGGCAGGAAAACCTTCGGTGGAAGACGGCTGGCGCCAATCAGCAATGGCCCAATCACCCGGAAGCCGTACATAAAACGGGTGCCGATAACAAACAGATAGGGTCGGCGCTGAATCATGCGCTGCGCTTTCTCAATTCGCTTTTTATGGCGCGAAAACCGCCGCAGAATGCGCCCGCCAAAGCGTCTGCCGAGTAAATAAAGCAGCTGATCGCCGATCATTCCCCCGAGAGCGACCGAAATAACCACCAGCCAGAACTTCAATAATCCCTGATGCGCCGCCACGCCGCCAAGCAGAGTGATGGTTTCACCTTCCGCCATGCTGCCGATGACCAGCGCCGCGTAGCCGTACTGGGAAATCAGGTTATTGATATCCATATAAAGATAAACTCCTTACCACGTCATTCCTTTAATCATACACCCTGTTGATGAAAATGCGGGGAAGGGCATTTTTATCGTTGCGCACAAAATAATCGATAAGGTGAATTATACTTGGATTAGTGCTGTACCACGCCGTGACAAGGGGGACGCTATGAACCATGTCTGGGGACTCTTCTCTCATCCAAATCAAGAGATGAGCGTTATTAAAAACGAAAACGAGACCGTTTCGCATCACTATACGCATCATGTGCTGGTGATGGCGGCGGTGCCGGTAATTTGCGCTTTTATTGGCACCACGCAGCTGGGCTGGAACTTCGGCGATGGCACGGTGATAAAACTGTCGCTGATGACCGGTTTCGCGCTGGCGGTACTGTTTTATGCCGTGATGCTTGCCGGGGTAGCGGTGATGGGGCGGGTTATCTGGTGGATGGCACGCAGCTATCCGCAGCGGCCTTCGCTTAAACGCTGTATGGTTTTTGCCGGTTATGTCGCTACGCCGATTTTCCTGAGCGGGATTGTGGCGCTTTATCCGCTGGTGTGGCTGTGCGCGCTGGTGGGAACCATCGCGCTGCTTTATACCGGCTATTTGCTGTATCTTGGTATTCCAACTTTTCTTGGGATCAATAAGGAAGAGGGGCTGAGCTTTGCCAGTTCGACCCTGGCGATAGGCGTTCTGGTACTGGAAGTGCTGCTCGCTATCACCGTGATCCTCTGGGGCTACGGATATCGGCTCTTCTGATTAACTCATTGCCGGCATAAATAGGTTTTTATGTCGGCAATGCAGCATTTGTTCACGATTCTTATTAGCCAGCTCGCGTTCTGACAGGTTATGATGATTTTTGCCAGCGGCGTTACCACCCCAACGCCGCGGCGTACGTTCATAACGTGCAAAAATACTTTTCAGAATGCTCATGATGACCAAATTTCGAGTTTCTTTGCTCAGCCTGACTTTGCTGCTAGCTGTGCCTTTTGCGCCCCAGGCGATGGCTAAAACCTCCGCGGCGGTGGCCGCATCTCAGCCAGATATTGCTTCCGGCAGCGCGATGATCGTCGATCTTGCCAGCAAAAAAATTATTTATGCCAGCCAGCCGGATCTGGTTCGTCCGATGGCGTCGATCACCAAGGTGATGACCGCGATGGTGGTGCTCGATGCCCATCTACCGCTTGACGAAATGCTGACCGTGGACATCAGCCAGACGCCTGAAATGAAAGGGATTTATTCACGCGTCCGCCTGAACAGCCAAATCAGCCGTCGCAATATGCTGCTGCTGGCGCTGATGTCGTCAGAAAACCGCGCCGCCGCCAGCCTGGCGCACCATTATCCGGGAGGCTACAACGCCTTTATTCGCGCGATGAATGCCAAAGCGCAGGCGCTGGGCATGACCCGTACCCGCTACGTTGAACCAACGGGCCTGTCGATTCACAACGTCTCCACCGCGCGCGATCTGACTAAACTGCTGATCGCCAGCGAGCAGTATCCGCTGATCGGTCAGTTGAGCACCACCAAAGAGGATATGGCGACCTTTGCCCATCCGGCCTATACGCTGCCGTTCCGTAATACCAATCATCTGGTGTATCGCGATAACTGGAATATTCAGCTGACTAAAACCGGTTTTACTAACGCGGCGGGCCACTGTCTGATCATGCGCACGGTGATTAATCAGCGCCCGGTGGCGCTGGTGGTGATGGATGCGTTTGGCAAATATACCCATTTTGCCGACGCCAGTCGTCTGAGAACGTGGATTGAAACCGGGAAGGTGATGCCGGTTCCGGCTTCCGCGCTTAGCTATAAGAAGCAGCGTGAAGCGCAGATGGCCGATGCGATGCTGAAAGGCGGCGCGCAGACCGCGCAGAATGATTAACCTGACTTCCCCCGGATTGCGGCGCGAGCGCCTTATCCGGGCTACAGAACGGCGCTGAACCGTAGCCCGGCTGGCGCAGCGTGAGCCGGGATTTTCCCGGAGGCGGTGCCAGCGCACCCGTCTGGGCTACCGTTTACCCGAGATGCTGAACGGTTCCCACTCCCTTTGAAAGAGAATTACTCCGGCAGCGTCCAGTCGCTGAGCTTCCCCCGGATTGCGGCGCGTGCGCCTTATCCGGGCTACAGAACGGCGCTGAACCGTAGCCCGGCTGAGCGCAGCGTGAGCCGGGAATTTCCCGGAGGCGGAGCCAGCGCACCTGTCCGGGCTACCGTTTAACCGCGGCGTCGAACGGCTCCCGCGCCCTTTGGAAGAGGGTTGCTTCGCTAACCGTAGCCCGGCTGAGCGCAGCGTGAGCCGGGAATTTCCCGGAAGTGGAGCCAGCGCGCCTGTCCGGGCTACCGTTTACCCGCGATGCTGAACGGTTCCCGTCCCTTCGGTAGAGAATTACTCCGGCAGCGTCCAGTCGCCGTCGCCGAGCTGACGCTGCATAATCAAAGTGTCCCGCCAGTCACCCATCTTGTAGCCGACGCTGCGCAGCTGGCCCACTTCGCTAAAACCAAACTTCTTATGAATGGCAATCGACCCGGCATTACTGTGCCCGTCGCCGATAATCGCCAGCATTTGTCGCCACGGTCCCTGCTCGCATTTCTCAATTAAGCGGGAGAGCAGGGCGCTGCCGATACCGCGTCCACCCATTCCCGCTTCCACGTAAATCGACTCTTCGAGGGTGTAGCGATAGGCCGGGCGCGGACGGTAAAAGGTAGCGTAGCAATAGCCGACGATGGTTCCGCGCCACAGAGCAACCAGCCATGGCAGCCCGCTATCGCGCACGGTTTTTATACGTTTGCGCATCTCATCAACGGTTGGAGGGATCTCTTCAAAAGAGGCGCGTCCATTGAGTACGTGCCAGACGTACAGCGCGGCGATGGCGTGGGCGTCATCGGGAAGCGCTTCGCGGATCTCTAAGTCAGCGTCGTGTAATTTATCCACTGCGGGCATGTTCGGGGTTCCTTACGCGGGTTTGCCGGAGAAGAAGTTTCTCCGGCGTGCAGCGTAATACAGAAGCCCGGCGACTGAATAGCCCTTACATGCAGATTATTGCCGGTCGGTGGCGCCAGCCGCTTTATCCTGAGCTTCACCCCAGTATTTTTGCTTACTGGTTTTGCCGATCCCCGGGTTCATGCTGTTGGTTGGATCGTTTTCGCGATAGAAGCGTTTTAAACTGTCCGGCGCTTCATACAGATGGCCGACGTTGTGCTCGGCCGGATACTGAGCGCCTCGCTCCTTCAGCAAAGCCAGCATTTTCTCTTTCAGCGCGTGGGCGTCGACGCCTTTTTTCACGATGTAATCCTGATGGAAAACGTGGCACATAAAGTGTCCGTAATAGAGCTTATGCACCAGCTGGCTATCGATATCGGCGGGAAGCTGTTCAAACCATTCAGTGTCGTTACGGCGCAGGGCGATATCCAGCGCCAGAATATCTTCCACTTCATCGGCGTGCACCGCCTGATAGCGAATCGCCGCGCCTGCGGCGGCAAAACGATGCAGAAAGGCTTTGCTGCCCTCTTCGGCGGTACAGACGAAGAAGTCCCCTTCGGCGTTCTGGAAATATTCTCCAAGCCAGGCCTGGGCCTCTTCGATGCCATCGCCCGCCATCTTCAGCAACAGATGGTGTTCGTATTTATCACGCCATGCCTTCATTCGCTCCGGCAGATGCGCCGGGAAGACGTGCCCCAGCTTTTGCATAAAGCGGTCGGTGAAGTGCGGCTTAAACAGCGACACTTTTTCCAGCATCGCATCGGTGCGACCCTTCATGGTGAAGAAGAAGGGCATTTTATCGGTGCCGAGCTTGTCGATCATCAGAAAGGTATCTTTACCGTACTGCTCGGCGATGTCGTAAATATCGCGGTGCATATACTCGCCCGCCACCGGCAGATTGTTGAACCCGGCGAGAATATGGCGGCGAATTTCGGTCAGTACTTCCGGCCGGTTGGTGCCGATATAAAACACCTGCTGGCGTTTTTCCGCCGGGAAAGTATCGAGGCGCACGGCGAACACCGCCAGCTTGCCGGCGCAGCCGGAAGATTCAAACAGTCGGTCCGGGTCGGCGTTGTAGCGCGCCGGGGTGTCGGCGTTGACGTCGCGCACGCGGGTGACGTAATCATGATCGTGCGCGTGACGGCCATCGTGGCGCACATCCTCATCTTTGATCCGTTCATCGTCAAGGCGGCTGAGGATCTGCTCCGGCGTAGTGCCGAGGTCGATGCCGAGGTGGTTCACCAGCGTCAGCTTACCGGCTTCATCGATTTGCGCGTAGAGGGACATTTCGGTGTACGCCGGGCCGCGCTGAACCAGCGAGCCGCCGGAATTGTTGCAGATGCCGCCGACTACCGATGCCCCGATGCAGGATGAGCCAATAACCGAGTGCGGTTCGCGTCCCAGCGGCTTCAGCGCTTTTTCCAGCGAATAGAGCGTGGTACCGGGGTAGGCCAGCACCTGCTCGCCTTTATCCAGCAGATGCAGTTTATCCAGACGCAGGGTGCTGATAATAACGATATCGCGGTCATAATCATTGCCGTTCGGCGTAGAGCCTTCGGTCAGGCCGGTATTCGCCGCCTGCATCAGAATAATTTTATCGGCGTTGACGCAGGCGTTCAGCACCCGCCACAGCTCCAGCAGGGTGCCAGGAAAGGCCACCGCCAGCGCTTCGCCCTGGCCTGAGCGGAAGCCTTTACGGTAGCGCTGGGTTTTAGCCGGGTCGGTGAGCAGATGGGAAGAGCCGACCAGCCGGGTCAGTTCAGACAGAAAAGCGTTGTTATTGGTTATTGCAGATGACATGTTCCACTCCTTGTGGTGGTACAAATTATTAAAAATAAGAATAGCGCTTTGTATGACAATTTGATGCATCAATGTTTCGAAAAATCAGAGTAGAACGCGCGCTTTCTGCAGGCGTCTCGTTTATGTTTATGGCAGACTTCGATTTTTGCTATCTTTTCGCCGAACTGGCCGACTGGAACAATGAGGGATAAAAATGAAATGGCTTTGTACTGTAGGCGTCGCGGTGAGCCTGGCGCTGCAACCCGCGCTGGCGGATGAATTGTTCGGCAATCATCCCTTAACGCCGCAGGCGCGGGATGCGTTTGTGACGGAACTGCTGACTAAAATGACGGTGGATGAAAAAATCGGTCAGCTGCGCTTGATTAGCGTCGGCCCGGATAACCCGAAAGAAGCCATCCGCGAAATGATTAAGGATGGTCAGGTAGGGGCGATTTTTAACACCGTCACCCGCCATGACATCCGCGCTATGCAGGATCAGGTGATGGAACTCAGCCGCCTGAAAATCCCGCTGTTTTTCGCTTTTGACGTGCTGCACGGCCAGCGTACGGTGTTCCCGATAACCCTTGGCCTGGCCTCTTCTTTTAATCTCGACGCGGTGAATACCGTCGGGCGGATTTCGGCTTATGAAGCGGCCGACGACGGCCTGAATATGACCTGGGCGCCGATGGTCGACGTTTCCCGCGACCCGCGCTGGGGACGCGCCTCGGAAGGCTTCGGCGAAGACACTTATCTCACCACCGTGATGGGCGAAGAGATGGTGAAATCGATGCAGGGCAAAAGCCCGGCTGACAGATACTCGGTGATGACCAGCGTTAAGCACTTTGCCGCCTACGGCGCGGTGGAAGGCGGCAAAGAGTACAACACCGTCGATATGAGTCCGCAGCGTCTGTTCAACGACTATATGCCGCCGTACAAGGCCGGACTGGACGCGGGAAGCGGGGCGGTAATGGTGGCGCTTAACTCGCTCAACGGTACCCCGGCGACCTCCGATTCCTGGCTACTGAAGGACGTGCTGCGCGAGCAGTGGGGCTTCAAAGGCATCACCGTCTCCGACCACGGAGCGATTAAAGAGCTGATCAAGCACGGCGTGGCGTCTGATCCGCAAGATGCGGTGCGGGTGGCGCTGAAGTCCGGCATTAATATGAGTATGAGCGACGAGTACTACAGCAAATATCTGCCCGATCTGGTGAAGTCCGGTAAGGTGACAATGGCTGAGCTGGATGATGCCACGCGCCACGTACTCAACGTCAAGTACGATATGGGCCTGTTTAACGACCCGTACAGCCACCTGGGGCCGAAAGAGTCCGACCCGCAGGACAACAACGCTGAAAGCCGACTGCACCGCAAAGAAGCGCGTGAAGTGGCGCGGGAAAGCCTGGTATTACTGAAAAATCGTCTTGATACGCTACCGCTGAAAAAATCGGGCACTATCGCGGTGATAGGTCCCCTTGCCGACAGCAAACGCGACATGATGGGCAGCTGGTCGGCGGCAGGTTCTACCGAACAGTCGGTGACCTTGTTGACGGGGATGCAGAACGCGCTGGGCGACAAAGGCAAGATAATCTATGCCAAAGGCGCCAACGTCACGGATGATAAAGGCATTGTCGACTTTCTCAATCTGTATGAGAAAGCGGTACAGGTAGACCCGCGCCCGGCGCAGGAAATGATTGATGAAGCGGTGGCGGCGGCGCAGCAGTCTGACGTGGTGGTTGCCGTCGTTGGCGAAGCGCAGGGCATGGCCCATGAAGCCTCCAGCCGTACCGACATCACTCTGCCGCAAAGCCAGCGTGACCTGATTAGCGCCCTGAAGGCCACCGGCAAGCCGCTGGTGCTGGTGCTGATGAACGGTCGCCCGCTGGCGCTGGTGCAAGAAGACCAGCAGGCTGATGCCATACTGGAAACCTGGTTCGCCGGTACCGAAGGCGGCAACGCTATTGCCGATGTGCTGTTCGGCGACTATAACCCTTCGGGCAAGCTGCCGATGTCCTTCCCGCGTTCGGTCGGACAGATCCCAACCTACTACAGCCACCTCAATACCGGCCGTCCGTACAATGCGGATAAGCCGAATAAGTACACTTCGCGCTACTTCGACGAGGCCAATGGTCCGCTTTATCCATTTGGCTACGGGCTGAGCTACACCACCTTTAGCGTTTCCGACGTGAAAATGTCGGCGCCGACCATGCAGCGTGACGGCAGCGTTACCGCCAGCGTGCAGGTGACCAACACCGGTAAACGCGAAGGCGCGACGGTGATTCAGCTTTATCTGCAGGACGTCACCGCCTCCATGAGCCGCCCGGTTAAAATGCTGCGCGGCTTTAAGAAGGTGACGCTTAAAGCCGGTGAAACTCAAACCATCAGCTTCCCGATTGACGTCGAGGCGCTGAAGTTCTGGAACCAGCAGATGAAGTACGATGCCGAGCCGGGTAAATTCAACGTCTTTATTGGCGTCGATTCCGCTCGCGTGAAGCAGAGCGAATTTGAGCTGCTGTAACAGAGGAAACTGCCGGGTAAGGCTCCAGCCGCCGCCCGGCAGAAATACGCGCATAATATCTAATGCGAATTTGTTATAAATCCTTAAGGCCGATTATCGGCCTTTTCTTTTTCTGCTCCGCCCTGAATGAACTACGCTTCTCTCTTAAGCTCCTGTTAATGGGGCGCAAATTAAAAGAGGGATGTGGGGATGATAAAGGCAACTATTTGCACAGGTGCGCTGGCGGCCCTGATTAGCCTGCCGCTGCAGGCGGCGGAGCCGGTGAAGGTCGGTTCAAAAATCGATACCGAAGGGGCACTGCTGGGCAATATTATTTTGCAGGTGCTGGAAAACCACGGCGTGAAAACCGTCAATAAAATCCAGCTCGGCACTACTCCGGTGGTTCGCGGGGCGATAACCGCCGGCGAGCTGGACATTTACCCGGAATATACCGGCAACGGCGCTTTCTTCTTTAAGGAGGAGAACGATCCGGCGTGGAAAAACGCGCAGCAGGGCTATGAAAAAGTCAAAAAGCTGGATGCAGAAAAGAACAAACTCGTCTGGCTGACTCCGGCTCCGGCCAACAACACCTGGACTATCGCCGTCCGTCAGGACCTGGCGGAGAAAAATAACCTCTCTTCATTAAGCGACCTTGCCGGCTATCTGCAAAAGGGCGGTGACTTTAAGCTGGCCGCCTCGGCGGAGTTTATTGAACGCCCGGACGCGCTTCCGGCTTTTGAAAAAGCCTACGACTTTAAGCTTAAGCAAAACCAGCTGCTGTCGCTCGCGGGCGGCGATACCGCGGTGACCATTAAAGCGGCGGCGCAGCAAACCTCCGGCGTTAACGCGGCGATGGCCTACGGTACCGATGGCCCGGTTGCCGCGCTGGGTCTGCAAACTCTGAGCGACCCAAAGAACGTGCAACCGATTTATGCGCCGGCGCCCGTCATACGTGAAGCGGTATTAAAAGAATACCCGCAGGTCGCCGAATGGCTGCAGCCGGTATTTGCCAGCCTTGATGAAAAGACGCTGCAAAAGCTGAACGCCAGCATTGCAGTAGAGGGTCTGGATGCGAAGAAGGTTGCCGCCGACTATCTGCAACAAAAAGGGCTACTGAAGTAGAAGCCGCGTGAGGATTCATTGCCATAACCGGGTTGCGCTGCTGCTGGCGTTGTTGCTGCTGCTGGTGATGGCGCTACCGTTTATCAATTATGCGCCAAACCGGCTGTTATCCGGCGAGGGGCGCTGGCTATGGCAGGTCTGGCCGTGGCTGGCGGGCATTCAGGCGGCGACAGCGCTGCTGGTAGCCATGCTGTGCTGGCGTCCGGGGCGTCTTCCGCTTCTGCAGATCTTCCTGCTGGCAGATCTGCTGCTGCCTGTGTTGCTTTGGGGCAGCGGCAGCGCAGCGCTGGAGCTGGCCGGGAAGGGGTCGTCCCTGGCCCGTACCTCGCCAGGCAGCGGTCTGTGGCTGGCGTTGGCGCTGTGTCTGCTTATCGCCAGCGATGCCGTTCGCCGTCTGACCTCGCGTGCCCTGTGGCGCTGGCTCCTGAATGCGCAGGTCTGGCTGCTGCCTGCGCTGCTGCTCGGACTGGGTCATCTCGACAATCTCTCTGTGCTGAAAGAGTATGTTAATCGCCGCGACGTTTTTGACGACGCGCTGTATCAACATGCGATCCTGCTGTTTGGCACTTTGCTGCCGGGGCTGCTGATTGGGCTACCCGTTGGCGTTTGGGTCTGGCGCTATCCCCGCTGGCAATCGCCGGTTTTTGCCGCTCTCAACGTCATTCAGACCGTTCCTTCCGTGGCGCTGTTTGGCCTGCTTATCGCACCGCTGGCCGGGCTGGCGCGCCAGTTCCCTTCGCTGGCGCAGCTCGGTGTTTCCGGGACCGGTTTAACGCCCGCGCTGATCGCGCTGGTGCTGTATGCGCTACTGCCGCTGGTGCGCGGGGTAACGATCGGCCTGCAGCAGGTACCGCGCGAGGCGCTGGAGAGCGCGGTAGCGATGGGAATGAGCGGCGGACAGCGCTTTCTTAAGGTGCAGTTACCGCTGGCGTTGCCCGTTTTGTTGCGCAGCCTGCGGGTGGTCAGCGTGCAAACCGTCGGCATGGCGGTGGTCGCGGCGCTGATTGGCGCGGGGGGCTTCGGGGCGCTGGTTTTTCAGGGGCTGCTCAGCAGCGCGCTTGATCTGGTGCTACTGGGCGTGATCCCGACTATTGCGCTGGCGGTAGCGGTGGATGCGTTATTCGCGCTGTGGGGCGCATTATTGAAAGGAGAGGCCGGTGATTGAGTTTGACGGCGTCAATAAAGCCTTTGCCGGACAGCCTGCGGTGAAAAACCTCAATCTGCATCTGCGCGAAGGGGCGTTTTCGGTGCTGATTGGGACTTCAGGTTCGGGTAAGTCAACCACGCTGAAGATGATCAATCGGCTGGTAGAACACGATAGCGGGACGATCCGTTTCGCCGGGCAGGATATCCGCCGGCAGCCGGTTCTCGAACTACGCCGCAGGATGGGCTACGCCATCCAGTCTATCGGCCTGTTCCCCCACTGGACGGTGGCGCAGAATATTGCCATCGTGCCGCAGCTGCAAAAGTGGCCGCGGCAGAAAATTCAGGCGCGGGTGGATGAGCTGATGGCATTGTTGGGGCTGGAGCCGCTGCTTCGCGAGCGCTATCCGCATCAGCTGTCCGGCGGTCAGCAGCAGCGCGTCGGGGTTGCGCGCGCGCTGGCGGCCAACCCGGAAGTCTTGCTGATGGATGAACCCTTTGGCGCACTGGACCCGGTGACGCGTGAGGTCCTGCAGCAGGAGATGATCCGCATTCATCGCCTGCTGGGGCGAACGATTGTACTGGTGACTCACGATATCGATGAGGCGCTGCGTCTGGCGGACCATCTGGTGTTGATGGACGGCGGCGAAGTGGTACAGCAGGGGGAGCCGCTACAGATGCTGCTTGCACCGAAAAATGCGTTCGTGCAGACCTTTTTTGGCCGCAGTGAACTGGGCGTGCGCCTGCTGTCGCTGCGCGGCGTCGGTGATTATCTGCGCCGCGATGAGCGTCTGGCCGGAGATACCTTAAACGTGGCAATGACCCTGCGCGAGGCGCTGTCGCAGTTCGTGGCCCATCGCCGCGAGGTTCTGCCGGTAGTCGATGAGCATGGGCGGGCCTGCGGGACGCTGCATTTTGCCGACCTGCTGCGCGAGGAGGCCCGGCGTGAAGGTGCTGCGTGATCCGCTGCTGTGGCTTATCGCTATGTTTGTCGCTCTGCTGCTGGTGTTGCCCTGGAGTGCGCCGCTGTTCAGCTCGCTTTTTCCTGAACTACCGCGCCCGGTTTATCAGCAGGAGAGTTTTGTCTCCTTGACCGTGGCGCACTTTTGGCTGGTGGCGCTCTCCAGCCTCGCGGCTACGCTTGTGGGCGTTAGCGCCGGGATAGCGGTCACCCGTCCGGCAGGGCAGGAGTTTCGCCCTCTGGTGGAAACGATTGCCGCGATGGGGCAGACATTTCCGCCGGTCGCGGTGCTGGCGATTGCGGTTCCGGTGATGGGGTTCGGCTGGCAGCCCGCGCTGATCGCGCTGGCACTGTACGGCATTTTGCCGGTTTTGCAGGGGACGCTGGCGGGGTTGGGAGCAGTTCCGTCCGGCGTATTATCTATCGCTCAGGGGATGGGAATGAGCGGCTGGCAGCGGCTGATAAAGGTAGAACTGCCGCTGGCGGCGCCGGTGATGCTGGCCGGAATTCGTACCTCGACCATCGTCAATATAGGTACGGCAACTATTGCTTCAACCGTTGGCGCCAACACGCTCGGTACGCCGATTGTCATCGGCCTCAGCGGGTTTAATACCGCTTATGTGATTCAGGGGGCGCTGCTGGTGGCGCTGGCGGCGATTATCGTCGATCGCGGATTTGAACGGCTGAACCGGCGGATCAGCCGACACCGCCGCGAACAATAAACGAATAGCCGGCCAGCATTACGCCGCCGATACCGCTGATGGCCATAAATAAGAAGAGGGTGATAACCGCAATTTTCGCTGGCTTCATAATAGGCTCCTGATGTTAACGCGGGGATTATACGGTGAAGCGAAGGTGTTAATGAAACATTAATTGCGGTTTAGCTACGACAACCCCCGGCTTGCGCTGCGCTTAGTCGGGCTACGGATCTCCAGCAATCTGCGATCCGCTAGCCCGCCCAGGCGTCTCAGGCGCCGCCTCCGGGAGACGTTGCGGTAGCGTGATTCAGCCAGATAACCTGGTCCTGCCGTTGCCACTGATGGAGTTGCTGGATCTGGGCGCGACAGGGGGCCTCTCCGCACCAGACCATTAACGTACTTTCGGGAAAAAGATCGGGCCGGATATGGCTCACTGAAGAGGCGAGTACATCCACCCGCCAGCCCTGCTCGCTGGCTATCCAGCCCTCCAGCCAGAGTCGGGTGATATCGGTGACATTCCAGCCAATAACCAACGCATGGCTAGCGGAGTGTTTGGCGGCGGAAGAGAGGCTATGGGCAATATGACCGATCAGAATGCCGTCAAGAATCCCCCTCAGCGCCATTAGCGTTGCCTGTGGCGGAGACAAACGCTGGCGTAACGGGTTAATCAGGTGTCTGACCAGGGTTTGTGCAGAGTAGCTGCGGTTACGCTCTTTGAGCCACATACGCAGGCGATGGTAGCTTCCGCTTTGCAGGTAGCTGAGCAGTACCTCCTGCCGTTGCTGCCAGCCGTCGGCAAACTCCTGTTCATTATCCAGAAGCAGCGTTTTCACTTTCCCGACCTGGACGCCGGAATCAATCCAGCGCTTAATTTCGCGAATGCGGTCTATCTCAAACTCGTTGAACAGTCGGTGCCCGCCGTCGGTACGCTGCGGTTTCAGTAATCCATAGCGCCGCTGCCAGGCGCGTAACGTGACGGGATTGATATCGCAAAGCTGGGCAACTTCGCCAATAGTATAAAGCGTCATTTTCTCCTCCCGCTGGGTTCTCCTCTCTTAACTGTAGAAGCTGTTAAGCGAACGGGAAAATTTTGCTTGTTTTTTGTACAAAAAAGGACAGGCGAGATGCTAAGAAATGTGATCCGGAACATGAATTATCATTTTCATGTATTGCTTCAAAGAAAGTTATAAGCAAGCAGTGTATGTTACGCGCTTTCAAATGAAGTGTGGTCTGCGGGTATGTACGAGTTCGATCTGGTGTTGCTGCTGCTTCAGCAGATGTGCGTGTTTTTGGTCATTGCGTGGCTGATGAGCAAAACGCGGCTGTTTATCCCGTTAATGCAGGTCACCGTCAGACTACCGCACAAGCTGCTGTGCTACGTTACCTTCTCCATTTTTTGTATTCTGGGTACCTACTTCGGCCTGCATATCGAAGACTCAATCGCCAACACGCGAGCCATTGGCGCGGTAATGGGCGGCCTGCTGGGCGGGCCGGTGGTCGGCGGTCTGGTGGGGCTGACCGGCGGGCTTCATCGCTACTCGATGGGCGGCATGACGGCGCTGAGCTGCATGGTATCCACCATCGTTGAAGGGCTGCTCGGTGGCCTGGTGCACAGTATTCTGGTTAAACGCGGACGGCCGGATAAAGTATTCAGCCCGCTGACCGCTGGCGCTATCACCTTCGTGGCGGAAATGGTGCAGATGCTTATTATTTTGCTGATCGCTCGTCCGTTTGAAGACGCCCTGCACCTGGTTCAGAGTATCGCCGCGCCTATGATGGTCACTAATACCGTCGGCGCGGCGCTGTTTATGCGCATCCTGTTGGATAAGCGCGCAATGTTTGAAAAATATACCTCGGCTTTCTCGGCTACGGCGCTGAAGGTTGCTGCCTCGACCGAAGGGATCCTGCGCCAGGGGTTTAACGAAGAGAACAGCATGAAGGTGGCGCAGGTGCTGATTCAGGAGCTGGATATCGGTGCGGTGGCGATAACCGACCGCGACAAGCTGCTGGCGTTTACCGGAATTGGCGACGATCACCATCTTCCCGGCAAACCTATCTCTTCGCTATATACCCAAAAGGCGATAGATACCGGCGAGGTTGTCTACGCCGACGGTAATGAAGTGCCTTATCGCTGCTCGATTCATCCCAACTGCAAGCTGGGCTCCACGCTAGTTATCCCGCTGCGCGGCGAAAACCAGCGGGTGATCGGCACGATTAAGCTCTATGAAGCCAAGAATCGCCTGTTTAGCTCCATTAACCGCACGCTGGGGGAGGGGATTGCGCAGCTGCTGTCGGCGCAGATCCTGGCCGGCCAGTATGAACGGCAAAAAGCGTTGTTAACGCAATCGGAAATCAAGCTGCTGCACGCCCAGGTGAATCCGCACTTCCTGTTCAACGCGCTCAACACGCTAAAAGCGGTGATTCGCCGCGATAGCGATCAGGCCGGGCAGCTGGTGCAGTATCTGTCGACCTTTTTCCGCAAAAACCTGAAGCGGCCTGCGGAAATCGTTACCCTGGCGGATGAAATTGAGCATGTGAACGCCTATTTGCAAATTGAGAAAGCGCGTTTTCAGGCCAATCTGCAGATTCAGATGCTGGTACCCGAAGCGCTGGGGCAGCACCAGCTGCCGGCTTTTACCCTGCAGCCGATAGTTGAAAACGCCATTAAACACGGAACGTCGCAGCACCTTGGGGTGGGCGAAATCACCATTCGTGCCAGCCAGCACGAACGCTGGCTGCAGCTGGATATCGAAGATAACGCCGGGTTGTATCAGGACAAACCCAGCGCTAGCGGGTTGGGCATGAATCTGGTTGACCGACGGCTGCGGGCGCGCTTCGGCGCCGACTGCGGGATTACCGTCACCTGTGAGCCGGAATGCTTTACCCGCGTCACGCTGAGACTGCCTCTGGAGGAAAGCGCATGTTAAAAGTATTAATTGTCGATGACGAGCCGCTGGCCCGTGAAAACCTGCGTATTTTGCTGGAGACCCAGCCTGATATTGAGATCGTCGGCGAATGCGGAAATGCCGTAGAGGCGATCGGCGCGGTACATAAGCTGCGTCCGGACGTGCTGTTTCTGGATATTCAGATGCCGCGGATCAGCGGTCTGGAAATGGTCGGTATGCTCGATCCGGAGCACCGCCCGTATATTGTTTTTCTCACCGCCTTCGACGAGTACGCGGTAAAAGCCTTTGAAGAGCACGCCTTCGACTATTTACTTAAGCCGATAGAGTCCACCAGGCTGGAAAAAACGCTGGCTCGCCTGCGCCAGGAGCGCAGCCTGCAGGATATGACCGTGCTTGACGATACCCAGCAGGCGCTGAAATATATTCCCTGTACCGGACACAGCCGGATCTGGTTGCTGCAGATGGAAGACGTGGCCTTCGTCAGCAGCCGGATGAGTGGGATTTACGTGACTGACCGCGAAGGGAAGGAGGGTTTCACCGAGCTCACCCTGCGCACCCTCGAGAGCCGCACGCCGCTGCTGCGCTGCCATCGCCAGTACCTGGTCAACATGTCCCATCTCAAGGAGATCCGTTTTGAGGAGAACGGCCAGGCGGTGCTGCTGATGCGCGCCGGGCAAACGGTGCCGGTCAGCCGCCGCTACCTGAAAAGCCTGAAAGAGGCGATTGGGCTGTAAAAAGGCGGAATCGTGATAGACTGAGCGGCAGATTTTTTCATCATGAAGGCAATATGATCAGTAACGATATCTTACGTAGCCTGCGCTACACCCTGAAAACCAATAACAGCGGCCTGGTACGTATTTTTGCGCTGGCGGATGCGCCGGTCAGCGCGGAACAGCTGGTACCCTGGCTGAAAAAAGAAGACGAAGAGGGGTTTGTGCGCTGCCCGGATATCGTGTTGTCGAATTTCCTTAACGGCCTGATTTACGACAAACGCGGTAAAGATGAATCCGCGCCGCCGCTGTCGGTGGAGCGGCGGGTAAATAACAATGTGGTGCTGAAAAAGCTGCGCATCGCCTTCTCCCTGAAGACGGATGATATCCTCGCTATTCTTACCCAGCAGAAATTCCGCGTCTCAATGCCGGAAATTACCGCCATGATGCGCGCCCCTGAGCATAAAAACTTCCGCGAATGCGGGGATCAGTTTCTGCGCTACTTCCTGCGTGGGCTGACCGAGCGCGAACACGCGAAATCCTGATGAGTTCCCCGGCTGGCGGCGTAAACGCCTTAGCCGGGCTACGTGAAGACACCGCCCCGTAGCCCGACTAAGCGTAGCGCAAACCGGGAGCGAGCGGCGTCTGGCCATTATTTCACCTCTTTAAATCCCTGAGACTTCAGCATTTTCTCCGATTCGCTCAGCGAAATAGATTTCTGTGAGCAGTCGGTAAAGCTCGCCCCCGGCAGTTTACACAGCTCGCTGATTTTAACCTGATTGAAGTCGATGGAGAGATGCTCCTGCGCGTAGGTCTCTTTATAGTCCACGCTGTGCGTCACGCCCTGGATGTTGCTGTAAGCCGCGCCGATGGGATCGATTATCTTGCGCGCCTGCTCCTCGTTGCTCACTCCAAGGGATTTATAGGGGATCTTATTTTCCGCGTCCTGGCGGGTGACGAGATCGCCTTTGTAGTGGTAGGTGAAGGTGAGATCAACGCCGTTCATGGTGTTGCTAAACGCCTTGACATCATCTTTTTTGTTATCACAGCCCATAAGCGCGGCCATCACCAGGGTTGCGCCCAGCACTGCGGTAATCCTGCGGTTAAATTTCATTATCATTCCTTGTTAATCAAGCATCACATCTAATTGTATACAGAGTTGCGCGATGGCGCTGAGCGTATCCGTAGTTGTCTCTGTTTCTCTTTCTCCCAGCTGGCGCAGCAGGTGCGCAAGATGGGGAAAACCATTGTTCGTTAAATCGTCGCTCAACGCTTTAGCCTCGCGAAACAGCCCCTTTTGCTGATAGCGCAGGCCGTTATGCAGGATCTGGATCAGCAGCGACCGGGCGCGCTGCAACAGACTTTGAGCCATTGCACGCGGCGGCATGGCATCGCCAGCAGGCAATGGTCCGACGGAGGACGGTTCGGCATTCAGCGCCCAGGCGCGAGAACGGGTCATCATCACCAGCGGCTCCAGGCAAAGCCGTCCGTGATTAAAGCTAACTAACCCGGAAACCATAACCAGCGGATCGTCCTCTTGTCTGAGCAGCGCCGCCATTCGCTCAACGGCATACGGTGCGCTGGCGGAGGCAGGAAGGGATAAGTGTAAAACGTTATCTTCTCCCTCGCCGCTGAGAACCTGCGCATCCAGCGTTTGCCGCGCGGCGTCCCACCCGACGGCGATGCAGGAATCTACCGGCAAAATAAACAGGTTATCAACCTGATTAAGCGGACGTACCCAGGCCGGAGCGCGCTGGCGCAGATACTCACGCAGCGCCGCAACTCCCGCCTGCCGCAGCGGAGCATTGAGTAAAAGCCAGGCGTTTTCCGTCAGCGGAACGTTGCTGCTCAGGCGGTGGCGTGCGCCCAGCAGCAGCTCGCCGCTGGCATTACGGCGCGCTGACTGAGTAATAATTTGCCCGCCAGCCAGCGTGCCGGCCTGAAAGGAAAACAGGCGGCGCTGCCATAGCGGATTCTGCGCCCGCTCGCCCAGCGGCCAGCTGCGCGACAGATGCAGAATGCTGCCGGTATCCGGATCGCTAAACCAGATACGCAAGCCGTACCGTTGGTTATCCTGCCAGACACGCATGCCAAGAGAAATGAGCCGCACATGGTCGAGCTGCGCTTCACCGACAATACCCAGCCCGACGACGGTACGCCACGGCAGAGGGGGAGTCTGATTGGCCTCGGCAAGCTGCGCCATCCGATCGGCGCTCTCCAGGCGGGCGTTAAGGCCCGCCAGCTGGGCGAGCAGCTGTTCTGGTGAGTAGTGGCTGCCACGCTGCTGGAAAGCATCCACGGATTCGCGAAGCTCGGCAAGCGCGCCAACGACCCAGCGCCAGTTGGCCCGGTGCGCGGTTCTCTGCGCGCGGGTAAACGCGGCTTCGAAGCCGAGCGGCGGCTGGCTGACGCCGCTTTGCCATAGCAGCCGGCTGAGCTGGAGCAGGCTTTGTCGGCAGGCCTCGCCTTCGGCGGTATCAAATGGCCCGCCGCGGGCGGCCAGCTTGCGGCTACGGGTTTGCCATACCAGATGCGTAAAGCCGGGCTGCTGGGCTTCAGCATCGCTGAAGGCCTGCACCGCCAGCGCGATGTGCTCGCACAGCGAGCCGTCCACGCAGTCGCAGCGGGCAAAGCGGATGCTGCTGCGGGAATAAAAACGCACATCGCTCATCGGCAGCCTGGCCGAGGGCGTTTCATTGGGACGGCAGAATAATTCCACCGTCAGTCCTTTATCCGCCAGCTGCTGCGCCCGCTTGAGAATGGACTCGGGGAGGGTGGACAGCTCTTCCTGCCACAGGCCGGGATGCCAGCGCTCGCCAGCGTTTGGTTCTCCTTCAGGAGCCGCGTTACCGGCGTTGGCGCGCTGATAGCTCAGGATCAGCATCACGCGATGACGGCACATATCGCTGGCGCCGCAGGTGCAGCTGGACTCTTTTAGCGCCCGATCTTTTTCCAGCCGGGTACGAGTGCCGTCGCTAAAAACGGCGGTAAGCGTACCGTTGTCATCCTGGCTCAGCTCGGGGACGTTGCCGTTATCCAGCTCTTTTTGGCTGCGTTTTACGAATCCGGCGTTGCTCAAGGCGATAAGCGCCTGCGGCGTGAGCTCCAGTAATTCAGGACGTAGAGGGATCATGATTGTAGATTCTCCGCCAGCCAGGAGGCCAGTTCGCCGGGCGTCATGGCGGCGATTTGCGCCCCGACGTTGACCAGCGCCTGGGCCATTTCATGGTCGTAACTCGGTGACGCTGAGCTGTCTAACGCCGCCAGCCCGAGGACTTTGACGCCGCTTTGTACGCTCTGCTTTACCTGGTTAATCAACAGAGAATTCGCACCACCTTCAAAAAAATCACTCACCAGCACAATGACGCTCTTTTGCGGCTGTTCAATAAGCTGTCGCGCGTATTCTACGGCCTGGGCGATATTGGTGCCGCCTCCCAGCTGCACTTTCATCAGCAGCTCAACCGGGTCGGCAACGTCCTGTGTGAGATCCACCACGCTGGTATCAAACGCCACCAGGTGCGTACGAATGCCGGGCAGCTGCCATAAGCAGGCAGCCATTACCGCCGAATGGATAACGGAGTCGACCATTGAGCCGCTCTGATCGACCAGTAAAATCAGCTGCCATTTTTCGCTATGGCGTTTCACGCGGCTGATAAACTTTGGCGACTCAATATATAGCTTGCCGCGCTGCGGGTCCCAGTGCTTGAGGTTGGCACGCAGGGTTTTCCTGAAGTCGAAATTGCGCGCCAGAGGGACGCGCGACGGCCGCTGTCGGTCGCGAGCGCCGGAAAATGCCTGACGAATCTCTTTTGCCAGCCGGGCCATAATTTGCTCCACCACCTGCTGCACCAGCTTACGGGCGGCGTTCAGCACTTCCGGATTCATCAGGTGTTTGGTGTGTAGTACCGCGCGCAGCAGGCTTTCGGAAGGTTCGATGCGCTCCAGCACGTCCAGGTTAGTCACCACCTCGTCAATACCGTAGCGCAGCACCGCATCGCTCTCCAGGCGCTCAATAACCGGCTGAGGGAAGAGCGTATGAATGGCGTTGATCCATTCCGGCGTCGTCAGATTGGAATCCTCCAGTCCGCCCTGGCGCTCGCCCCGCTGCAAACGCTGCGGGTCGCGGCCATACAGCCACTCAAGGGCGTGATCCACCCGGCGACCATGGTCATCAAGACCGCCGAGGCTGTTTTCAGCGGCCTGGCCCAGAATCAGCCGCCAGCGCTGGAGTTCGCGGGTTGTCAGAAGATCGGATAGCGTATGCATTAGCGTACTCCCCAGTGCCGTAGTGCCGCCAGCGCCTGCTGTTCCAGCTGCTGGTGATGAATTAGCTGCTCCGCAGAGCAGGAAACCGACGCCTGTAGCGCATGCGCCGGCAGCATGGTCATGTGATAGTGGTCGAGCACCTGGCGGGCTAGCATGCCGCGTTCGCGAGGCGGCAGCCAGGCCATCGCCGCGCGTAAATCCGGCAGCGCGAGAATAAACTCATCCTCCGTCAGTCCGGCGAGCAGCCCGCTGAATCCGGCGATAAAGGCGGGCTGACAGGCAAGCTGATGGCGCGCCAGCGCCAGCATGCCGTGCGCCGCCTCTCCCAGGCGCTGCGGCGGCAGCTGCATCAGCAGAGTCAGCGCCGTTTCGGCGGTAGCGGCGGGATGTTCAAGACGGAGTAGCGCGCCAAGCGCCGCGCCGCGGTCAAGCGGGGCGGCATTGGCGGCGTGAATACGCCGTTCAAGCAGCGCCAGGGCGGGGCTGAGCGATACGTCCGCGAAAACGATGCCGTTGTGTAGATCGCGCAGGATGTGACACATGATCTGCCAGCTATGCAGATGGGCGTGAAACTGTTTCTCGTCGGCGACTCCGCTGGATTCGCAGAGCCACAGCGTCCGGTCAAGCGCCGCGCTGAGCGTGATTTCCAGCACGGCGGCGTTCTGCATGCCGCTAATATCATCCCGCTGCCAGAGGGCGTAAAGCACTTCCAGCGCCGGCCCCATTTCGGCAAACTGACTCTCTTGCGAAATCAGCTGCGCCAGCTGTTCCAGCATCTGCTGGCTGAAGCTGGACAGTCCCGCCAGAGCAGCCTGATTCAGACTGGCGGCCAGAGTTTTGATGCCGACGGACGCCAGAATATTCGCCTCCAGACGCTGACGGGCGGCATCCGCCAGGGACGCGCCGTAGCGGGCGGCTTCAATCAGAACGGCGTGCTGTTCCATGGTTCGAAACAGTCCCCAGCTCTCTTCGCCATCGCCGGAAAGCGTCACCGCGCTGCCTTTACGCAGCTGGAACCCCGGTATCTCGAGGATTGCCAGCCGGTGTAAGACATGGCTTTTCGCTAATCCGTCGGGATCGAAGCGGTTGAGGATCGGGTCGGCAGGGAGGGTAATTCCGACGCGCGCCAGCTCGCGCTCGACGTCCTGCGGCAGCGGCGGTAGGGGCGTTCCCTGAGCGAGCTTGCCGAAATCCTCCCCTGCCAGCACATCGACGATGGCCAACAGAATAGGATCGGTTTGCGGATGGATCGCGCCGCGATAGCTCCAGGGGAGAGGCGCATTCAGCGCTTCTTTGATTAACGATCCCGCGAGCGCATCAAGCCAGTCGCAGCGCAGCGGCTGGGTATGACCGCGCAGCTGCGCCAGCGCCATGCCGCGCAGGTGGGCGGCGGCCAAATCGGCGGTCGAGGCCGGCAGGCGACGCTGACGCAGGCGCGTGACCAGGGTTTTCAGTAACCGTTCCCCGGCCTGGCGCTGGCCGAACTGCCAGCACCAGCGCTGCCAGACCGGCGCCGGCATTCCGGAAAGATAGCCCGTCAGGACGTCGAGACGTTTTTCGCTATAGGGGGTGAGATAGCAGCCGGTGACGGCATCGGTGGTCGGCGGGGACGGGTATTCAGGCTCCTGCGCTTGTCCACGGAAACTCTGCCACTGGGTAGCTAACGCCGGGGCGTGCCAGCCGCCGCAGATCGCTATTACCGGGCCGTCGTTTTGCTGCATTGCCCATGCCAGCCAGCGGGCCATATAAGCTTCCCGCCGACGGCTGTTTTCACCGCCGCTGCTGGTGCCGCGCAGCTGGATAAACCAGGCCTCCAGCGCCCGCTCCAGCCCGGCGCGCTGGTTTTCATCTTCGAACAGATGGTCCCAAAGCGTGTCGGTATTCTCCATTCCACAGGCCTCGAACAGGCGCTGCTGGTCATCGGCGCGGCGAGCATCAGAGGGATCGTCGTCATCGTCGTCCTGTGCCCAGAGAGGTAAATCAATAAAGCGGATGTGGGCTCCTGTCGCCCGCGCGGCCATCAGCGCCTGCCACTCCGGCGAGAATTCGGCGAACGGCGTCCAGCCGCTACGTCCGGCCGCGCCGCCATTCTGCTGCTGGCAGTAGCTGTAAATGGCGACAGGCAGCTGATGAGGTAAAAAAAGCTCATCCAGGCGATGATTAAAATCCACCGGACCTTCAATCAGAACGTAGCGCGGACGCGTCTGCTCTATTCGTTGTTTCACCAGCCTGGCGCAGGCCGGGCTGTGGTGTCGAACGCCGATAATTAACGGCTGCTCTGGCATGCGTGTTCCCTCACGGCAGGCGGTGGCGGGCCTGATAATAGGCCTGCCAGTGGGCTTCTTTATGCGTACCGACGCGCTGCTCAAAATAGCGGCGCAGGCGGGCCCGGTCGTCTTCATTATCTTTGACAATCGTACCGGCGATGCAGTCTACAAGGTCGGCGGGTTCTCCGGCGCGACCGGCGAGAAACCAGGCGCGTACGCCGACGGCGTGGGCGACGTTGACCGCTTCGGCAGTAGACATAATGGCATTGAGGGTATCCATTGCGGTTTTCTTACCGCCGTCGGCGCGCAGGTCGCGGAAGGTCTGAACCAGTAGTTCCAGGATGGCGTCGGGCACTTTATGCGGGATACCGCTGTGCTCCAGCAGTCGTGCAGAGGCGTTAGCCACCAGCTCCAGCTCCTGCTGAAAATCCATAATCGGAAAGACGGTCTCGAAGTCGAAACGGCGTTTGAGCGCCGCGCTCATTTCGTTTACGCCGCGATCGCGGGTATTGGCGGTGGCAATGATGTTGAACCCGGCGCGGGCATAGAGCAGGCTATCGTCGCCGGTCAGCTCCGGGATCGCCATTACGCGATCGGAGAGCATCCCCAGCAGGCAGTCCTGAACCTCCAGCGGCGTACGGGTGATCTCTTCAAAGCGGACGATTTTGCCGTCGCGCATGCCCTGATAGAGAGGGGCGGGGACGAGAGCCTGCGTCGACGGCCCCTGATTGATCAACAGCGCATAGTTCCAGGCGTATTTAATCTGATCTTCGGTAATCGCCGCACCGCCCTGGATGGTGAGTCCGGCGTCACCGCAGATGGCGGTAGCCAGCAGCTCTGAGAGCAGCGATTTTGCCGTTCCCGGCTCGCCGACCAGCATCAGGCCGCGCCCGGTAGCCAGCGTGACCAGCATCCGCTCGACGGCGGCGGGGCTGATAACCACTTTACGGCTGATGTCGCGAGCGCTATCGCCGAGGATAAACGCACGCGCCGCAGGCAGGCTTAGCTGCCAGCCTGGCGGGCAAGGATGAGGATCATCCTGTCGCAGCCGCGCGAGTTCATCGGCGTACAGGACGGCGGCCGGGGGGCGCTGAAGATGTTTTTCCTGTTGTGTCATCGTCTCTTCCTTAAAAAGACAGCGTTATGAGATAAAAGATTATTCTATGCGTATCTGATTGTGCGGTGGCGGGTTAATTACCGTTGTGAAATGAGAGGCGCAGGATACAGGTTGCTCCACGTGCTAAATACTGCAACAGCTTTCGCTGCAACTTCGGCAGTTTATTTTATTCACCGGTATTTAAATAAACTGCCGAACGATTTATCCCTCTTATTGACTCTGGCGGAAGATGAGATCCACCGAGCTTAGCGCTTCGCTCAGATCCCGGGGGGAGAGCGTTGAAAGTGGAGTGTGTGGTTCATCTTTATTAAGCGTGATAGCGATGAATTGCTGGCTCGCCCTGGCATCCATGTTGTAGTGAACCAACCCCGGTGCCACCTCCAGTATCAGACGGTGGGGAGGCAGATCGTAACAGAAGCTATGTTCATTAGCCTGCCACCAGCCGCCGTTGCGGATCCCCAATAGCTGGCCGCTTCCGCTGGCGTTAAGAGTACCGTACCGCGCATCAGCTGCTGGAGTGGCGGCAACAGCTGGTCATCGGCAAAGATGCGTTCAAACGCCGATCGCATCTCATCACTCAGTTCCGACGGATGGATAATACCAACCAGGGCGGGGCTATCGTGCCAGGCATATACGTTCCTTGTTCTACTCAAACAGTCCGTCAATATCGTTGATAAGTTCGCTGATGGTGACGCTATCCAGCACTGAGAACGTCGCCTGCTGTGGAGCATTACCCCCCCAGCCGTACTGATGCGCTTTTCCGGCATAGAGCCAGACCTTGCTTAAGAGCTGTTCCGCGCTGAGTTCATCCGGCAGCAAACCTACGGCGAAGCCTTCGTCGATCTCCATCACCAGCGCCCACTCTCCCAGCGGCTTGAGCATCCAGCCAATCCAGCCTCCGTCCTGCGGCTCGCCGCGCAGCCAGCCTTTGTTCGCCAGACCTATCACGCGGCCGCTCGGGCATTTACGCCCCGCCCAGCGGGTGAGTTCGGTTGCGGAAAGCTCTGCGGGCGTCAGGGTGTAGCAGTTGCGGTCAAGCTGACGGAACGGCGGCAGTAGCTCATAATCGGCGAACAGCTGGCCGAAGGCGGCGGCGTCTTGCGCAGGCATCTCCAGCAGGTGCGGCAGGCCGATGCGGATATCGCCTTGCGGCAGGGTGAACAGGTCGTCATCGGCGGTGCTGTAGCTATTGTCTTCTGCCACGCGGAAGCAGGCCAGCAGCGTGTTGTCGGCTCCGTAGATCCCCCAAACCAGGCGACGGGTCAAATGGCGCACCAGTGGATGAGCGACCAGAAACTGATGGAAGTTCTCTGCCGTCCAGCGGCGGCGCTGGCACATGGCTGACTCCATACGCGCAATTTGCTGGGCGGCAATCGTACGGGCGTCTTTCTTCAGGGCTTTATAACGATTAACGGCATCGGTAGCCAGCGCGTTATCATCGCTTTTATTCGGCTTTGGTAAGTCTTTAAGACGGCTGCCGTTTTCATCGCGCACGTATGGCTTCAGCGCTTCATCAAAGCTAACGACGAAGCGCCGTGGGCCGAAATCGAGAGTTAGCGTACCATCATCGTTCAGACCCAGATCGGGCGCGAGGCGATCTTCCAGTTCTTCTACCGTCAGCTCACGGCTTTCGGCAATATCGCCGATCTTTTCTCTGGCGCGCTCCTGCAGGGCTTTGAATTTGAGCTTCTGGGCGATGCCGTTCAGCTGCATCAGGGCGATATCCGTGCCGATGGCGGCAAGTATATCCAGCCCGACGGTGGCGCGTTTATGCTGGGATTCGCCCGGCCAGGCGCGGATCAGCGGGGTGAGCGCGCGGGCGGTATCGTCGTTGCCAAAGAGCCCCAGTGCGGTAAAAGCCCAGCTCTCTTTCGACGGCGCGCCGGCGGTTTGCCAGGCACTGAACAGATCCCAGGCGAAGGCAGCAAGCGATTCTGCAGTGCAGAGCTCTTTGACCAGCTGCAGGCCGGGGTAAATGCTTTCATCCGTCGGGAAGCGCAGCATTTCGCCAAGGGTTTTTAAGGCTTCATTCGGCAAGGCAAGACCCTGTTCCTGCAGCAGAGGACGGGTCCAGAGCGCGGGCTGGTAAAACGCGGGCAACGGCGGAATTTTAGTCGGATGGTTATCCAGCGGATCGAGTGCCAGTAGCGCGCTGACCGCCTCCATCACCTCCGGCTGATTGTAGCGCCGGGAAACCTGCTCAAGCAGAGGCTGATGGCCGTTATCGATCAGCAAGCGTATAGCCAGACGCGCGCTGTCCTGCGCTTCGCCCGCTTTGCCAAGGGCGGCAGGCAGCAGCCCGGTAATCGCGTGTTCAGGGTAGGTCAGCAGCCACTCGCGGGCTACTTCACGCAGCGATTTAAGCTTGTTAAAAGCGCGGGCGACGACAGGAGCCAGCTCGCTGGCGGCAAACCAGATAGCGACCGACAAATTTTCCTGCGGATAGCGCGAGAGAGCGTTAACAAAACCCGGTAGCCCGGCAAGACGCAGATACGACATCACATATTCCGCGCCGGTGTGGGGTTCTTTACTCAGCGTATTCCAGGCCTGAGCTGCTCGCTCTGCGGGAAGAGAGGCGAGCATATAAAGCTTCCATTCCCCCGGGGAGGGGGAGTGGTATGCTTTGAATTCGGCGATAAGCGCAGGGTAATCCTGCCGCTGCCAGGCATCGACCACCAGATCGGACGCCTTTTCATAACGATCGTTTTTGTGGCTCCAGCTTCTGAACCCCAGCCGCGTAAGGTACTCTTTTTCATCCTCCTGTTTGCCCATCTCCACCTGGCTGGCATACCAGCTACGCTGTGCAAGAAGCGCTTTGGCTGCCTCTTCCGTCAGCATACACACGGGTTCTAACGCCAGCGGCGTTAAGCTGAGCTGGGGGACCGACGGTTTTTTCTTTTTTGCTGCCCACGGCGGGGAGAGCAGCAGCAGCGGCAGGATATCGGCTCCGGCGCAGTCGGTCTGCTGATTTAATTGCTGTTGGCAGGCGTTGAGCAGAGATGCGGCCTGGGCAGAGAGCCAGGGCGAAATTTGCGCGGCAAGCTCCGGCTGTGCGCTCAGCAGGGTCATCAGCATAATGCGCCAGCGTTTTTCTTCTTTCTGAACCAGCAGTTCTGCCAGCGCCGCCAGGGCCGCGTGCGGGAAGCGGGCGCTGGCCCTGGACATTCGTTCATGGCAGCGTTTTCCTTGTTCGCTCACGCGAATCAGCTGCATCAGCGCCTGCGGATGGTTAACATTACTGACAAGGTCTCCGCACAGGTCATCCTGAACGTAGGGCGCAAAGCGGGCGATGCCGGCAACGCCCTGTTCGCGCATCACCGTGACGTTCCAGACGCTGCCGTGATAATAATCGTTGAACAGATTTTCCGCCCGGTAAGGCTCCAGCGCGTTGACGACCTGCGGGTCACGGGCCACCAGCTTCAGCCACTCCGCCGTTTTCACATTTTTGTGCGCCAGTACCCGCTGAGCGATGTCGTTCACGATATCCTGGCGTTCCGGCAGTAAAAGCGCGACCAGCGGCTGCTGCCCGATGGGCATATCCGGTAATGCAGCGATTAGTTTATCAACGCAGCGCTGCCAAAGCGCTTCATCGGCAAGGGCCAGATGCGCGCGCAGGCGTATGTCGAGCATCGATGGCCCGCGAGCATCGGTGGGTTGAGAACGGAACGTGACCTGAACGGTTTGATAATTGTAATCAAATTCAATGTGCTGCAGGGCAATAAACACCTCGGTGGCGTATTCCAGTCCGTAGACGTAAACAATCTCGTCCATCAGACCGGAATTATCATCTCTGTACCAGCCGCGGCGGGTGGTCACCGCGACCTGAACCGCCAGCGCCGCAGGCGAGAGCTGGCCATCCGTAAGGGCTTCGTTGATGATTTGCTGCCAGTACGCGGAGCAGTTGGCATAGCTGAAAGTGACGACTTTCCCTGATTGTTGATGAATCTCTTTGCCGAGAACCATCAGCTTACTCTCCTCCGGGGCGGCAATGGCTTCGCCGGGATAGAGCCGCGAGGGGAGGGCTTCCTGAAGCAGCTCGTCTGATAAAGCCAGCTCGGCATCGTCCGCCAGCCATGGGCGAATAATGCCAGCAGGCGCAGGGGAGGAATTCGGCTGCGGGGCGGCTGCCGGCGAGGCGATTTCCGCAGGCGGGCTGGTGGCTGCAGGCTGCGCTGCTGCGGTATCCTCAACGTAGCCTTTGCGGGTTTTTTCATTAATTAACTTCTGTTCGGCTTTACTGGCCGCCGCCGCGTCGGCAAAGGTTTTAATCTGGCTCTGCCCGTGGGTGCCAACCTTGCCCCAGCTTAAATGCAGCTCGTTACTCTGCTGCTCAACTACCCAGAATTTATGTGATTTTTCATCATGATAAATAAAGGTTTTCATCTACGTCCCTGTGTTTTTATCCAGTCTGGCGTTGATGCTAACAGCTATTGGCAGGAACGCCGAGGGTGGGAGATAACAAGAATCCAATTTTCAGAATTTATTAAATAAAAAAAGCGCTGCCGAAGCAGCGCCTTATGCGGAATTACTTGACCTGCTGGCCTGGCTGAGCGCCGCTGTCCGGGCTGAGCAGGAAGATATCTTTCCCGCCAGGGCCTGCCGCCATCACCATGCCTTCAGATATACCGAAGCGCATTTTCCGCGGCGCGAGGTTGGCGACCATTACCGTCAGTCGGCCGATCAGCGCCTGCGGATCCGGGTAGGCGGAACGGATGCCGGAGAAAACGTTGCGCTTCTCGCCGCCGAGATCCAGCGTCAGGCGCAGCAGCTTGTCGGAACCGTCAACGAACTCGGCGTTTTCAATCAGCGCGATACGCATATCCACTTTGGCGAAATCGTCAAAGGTGATGGTTTCCTGAATCGGATCGTCAGCCAGCGGGCCGGTAACCGGCGCGGAGAGCGCTTTCACCTCTTCTTTCGACGCTTCGACCAGCGCTTCCACCTGTTTCATTTCAAGGCGGTTGTACAGCGCTTTAAAGGTATTAACCTTGTGGCCGAGCAGCGGCTGCTGAATAGCATCCCAGCTCAGTTCACCGTTGAGAAACGCTTCGGCGCGGGCGGCCAGCTGCGGCAGCACCGGCTTCAGCCAGGTCATCAGTACGCGGAACATATTCAGGCCCATGGTACAAATGGCCTGCAGGTCGGCATCGCGGCCTTCCTGTTTTGCGACCACCCAGGGAGCCTGTTCGTCAACGTAGCGGTTAGCCACGTCGGCCAGCGCCATGATTTCGCGGATAGCCTTACCGAACTCGCGGCTGTCCCACGCTTCGCCAATGCTTGCTGCCGCATCGGTGAAGGTTTTATAGAGCGCCGGATCGGCCAGCTCGGCGGAGAGCACGCCGTCAAAACGCTTATTGATAAATCCGGCGTTACGCGAGGCGAGGTTCACCACTTTGTTAACGATGTCGGCATTGACGCGCTGCACGAAGTCTTCCAGGTTCAGGTCGATATCATCGATACGCGACGAGAGCTTGGCGGTGTAGTAATAACGCAGGCTGTCGGCGTCAAAATGCTTCAGCCAGGTGCTGGCTTTAATGAAGGTTCCGCGCGATTTGGACATCTTCGCGCCGTTGACCGTCACGTAGCCGTGTACGAACAGGTTGGTCGGCTTGCGGAAGCTGCTGCCTTCCAGCATGGCTGGCCAGAACAGGCTGTGGAAATAAACGATATCTTTACCGATAAAGTGATAGAGCTCGGCGGTAGAGTCTTTCTTCCAGTATTCGTCGAAGCTGACGGTATCGCCGCGTTTGTCGCACAGGTTCTTGAAGGAGCCCATGTAACCGATCGGCGCGTCCAGCCAGACGTAGAAGTATTTGCCCGGCGCGTCTGGAATTTCAAAGCCAAAGTACGGCGCATCGCGGGAGATATCCCACTGCTGCAGGCCGGACTCGAACCACTCCTGCATTTTGTTCGCCACTTGTTCCTGCAGCGCGCCGCTGCGGGTCCACGCCTGCAGCATTTCACTGAATGACGGCAGATCGAAGAAGAAGTGCTCAGAATCACGCATTACTGGCGTCGCGCCGGAAACCACCGATTTCGGCTCGATAAGCTCGGTCGGGCTGTAGGTCGCACCGCACACTTCGCAGTTATCACCGTACTGATCCGGCGATTTACACTTCGGACAGGTGCCTTTCACAAAGCGATCCGGCAGGAACATGCCTTTTTCCGGGTCGTAGAGCTGAGAAATGGTGCGGTTTTTGATAAAACCGTTCTCTTTCAGGCGCGTATAGATAAGCTCCGACAGTTCGCGGTTTTCATCGCTGTGCGTGGAGTGATAGTTGTCATAGCTGATGTCGAAGCCAGCAAAATCGGTCTGATGCTCCTGACTCATTTCGCCAATCATCTGTTCCGGTGTGATCCCGAGCTGCTGTGCTTTCAGCATGATCGGGGTGCCGTGAGCGTCGTCGGCGCAGATGAAGTTGACCTCATGGCCGCGCATTCGCTGGTAACGGACCCAGACATCAGCCTGGATGTGCTCCAGCATGTGGCCGAGGTGGATTGAGCCGTTTGCGTACGGCAGCGCGCACGTTACCAGAATTTTCTTCGCGACTTGAGTCATAGTGGGCATTACATCTTCTATTGAAAAAAGGGTTTTTGATGTTACCGCAAAGGCAATAATTTGGTAAGCCTAAAGCTTATTGTGGGGGAATTATTCCCTTTAAGGTAAACTTAACGCACAAGATTCAACTCACAATAACAAAGGAGTCGGGATGAGTTCGCAATCCCAGGCCAAATCCCCCGAGCGTCTGCGTGCTATGGTCGCCGGGACCCTGGCTAATTTCCAGCACCCAACCCTGAAACATAACCTCACGACGCTGAAGGCGCTGCATCATGTTGCCTGGCTGGACGAGACCGTGCACATTGAAATTCAGATGCCGTTCGTCTGGAATAGCGCGTTTGAGGAGCTCAAAGAGCAGTGCAGCGCCGAGCTGCTGCGCATTACCGGCGCTAAAGCCATTGACTGGAAGCTGACGCACAGCATCGCTACGCTTCAGCGGGTAAAAAACCAGCCCGGCATCAACGGCGTGAAAAACATTATCGCCATCAGCTCCGGTAAGGGGGGAGTGGGTAAATCCTCTACTGCGGTCAACCTGGCGCTGGCGCTGGCGGCGGAAGGCGCAAAAGTCGGTATCCTGGATGCCGATATCTACGGTCCGTCAATTCCCACCATGCTCGGCGCGGAGGACCAGCGTCCGACCTCGCCGGACGGCACCCATATGGCGCCGATTATGAAATTCGGCCTCGCCACCAACTCCATCGGCTATCTGGTGACCGATGATAACGCGATGGTGTGGCGCGGCCCAATGGCCAGCAAGGCGCTGATGCAGATGCTGCAGGAAACGCTGTGGCCGGATCTCGATTATCTGGTACTGGATATGCCGCCGGGCACCGGTGACATTCAACTGACGCTGGCGCAGAACATTCCGGTAACCGGCGCGGTAGTGGTGACCACACCGCAGGATATCGCGCTGATCGACGCCAAAAAAGGCATCGTGATGTTTGAAAAAGTCGAAGTACCGGTATTGGGTATCGTGGAAAACATGAGCATGCATATCTGCAGCAACTGTGGGCACCATGAGCCTATCTTTGGTACCGGCGGCGCGCAAAAGCTGGCCGAGAAGTATCATACTCAGCTGTTAGGCCAGCTGCCGCTGCATATCACCTTGCGTGAAGACCTTGATAAGGGGACTCCGACGGTGGTTGCGCGCCCCGAAAGCGAGTTTACCGAGACCTATCGTCTGCTGGCAGACCGCGTTGCGGCGCAGCTGTACTGGCAGGGAGAAGTCATCCCCGGTGAGATAGCCTTCCGCGCGGTTTAATTACCTCAGCCTTCAGAGCCGTACGGCGCTTTGCGTCGTGCGGTTTCTTTCTCCTTCGACGCTCTTTTTCTCCGGATGAGATAATCATCTTGCAAATAGAATGAGTATTAAATATTAATTATTTATATTCATATTTAATGATGTTGCGATTAATCAATAAAACATATTTTTAACATTGTTTTTCACAGGTAGTTATGCGAGCTTTACTCATATAGCAGTGAAGTATCTTAATTCGCCGCGCTGGCATTTTATTTTGGCTTTTTTATTTGGCGAAAAATGGCAGTCATCAGTCATACGTAAATAAAAACGATGGAAGGAATATGTAGCCGTTCTGAATTTCCGGAGTGAATGATGAATAATATTGCTCTAATCGCTAAGTTACGAGAACTACTGGTTATTTTTATGCATGCGCGCACTCTGCCGGAAAAAGCCGCGGACGCAATGCGTTATTGCCAGGAAAATATCTCGTTAACTGAGATCCCGATTGGCGCGTGTGGTGAGTATCGCGAGATTTTTGAACAGATCGTATTTTTATCGCAACAAAATAACCGTACTGCCCCGGATGATTTGCTGCGCAGCGGCGGAGATTTAATATTAAGTATTTTAATGCTGTATGAACAAGTGGCTTCATATATTGCCGTTGAGGCATTTATGCAAAAACAAAACCGCTTTAACGAATAACGCTTTAGTCCTGTAAAAGGAAACGCCAGCGGCAACAACAGCGCGCTGGCGTTTTATTTTTAGCGATGATAGAAAATCTCGCCGTCATAGATTTTGAGGATTTTCCCCTCGGTTTCGGTAATCAGCACATAGCTGCCGCCCATATAGGTCCAGCGGGTACCGGCATCCGGCGCAGGCAGATTACGCTGCTGCCACTGTTTGATATTGTATTCTGGCGTCAGATACATCGGCGGTACGGTATCGCCGATGCGGAATTGTTTGAAGTCTGCGGTAACCCCATCCAGCTCATATTTCTGGATACCGTCGCCGGTCGCAGCCCATGCTCCACTGGTGCAGGCCAACAGTACGCCCAGAAGCATCATTTTTGTTTTACGCATAATTTCCCCATTATTATCCTGGACACGAAATCGCAGCCTCGTATGATTCCTGATACATCAAGGTAATGGCAAGCTTTGGTTTAGTGAAAAGTGTAAGCAAACGGCGATGGCGCGCTGCTTTCAGGCGCCAGGTATTGGTTTTGAGAATAATCCGGGTTCGGGAGACATTATGTTCAGGCTGGAAGATCTGGCATTGTTTGTTCGCGCGGCGGCGTTAAGCAGCTTCAGCGAGGCTGCGCGCGAGGCCGGGCAGCAGCCCGCGCAGGTAAGCGCGGCAATCAAGCGCCTGGAGACGACGCTGAATATTCGTCTTTTTGCCCGTTCGACGCGGAGTCTACGCCTGACGCAGGAAGGGGAGACCTGGCTGCCCTACGCCACTCAAATGCTCGATACACTTCACGCCGGGCTGCAAAAAATACACACTCCTGATGATGAAGTTCGCGGGACGTTACAAATTGCCGTGCCTTCCGATCTTGGCCGCAATCTGCTTCTGCGCGTGTTTCGCGATTTTCGCCAGCGTTATCCCGGACTGCGTTTACGGATTCTGTTTTCCGATCATCGGACCGATGTGTTTAAGGACCCGGTGGACATTGCGTTCCGCTACGGCGACAACGATGACGCTTCGTTTATTTCCCTGCCGGTGGCGCCGGAGAACCGTCGGGTCTTGGTGGCTTCTCCCGCCTGGATAGCGGAACACGGCGAACCGCAGACGCTGGAAGATTTATCCCGGCACAATGCGCTAATTTACCTGCTGCGCGGCAGGCCTTTCGAACGCTGGCCGCTGAGCCTTGAGGGTAAAGTGCATTACGCGCAGGTTTCCGGCCCTGTTGTCAGCGATGATGCTGAGGTGATTCGCCGTCTGGCTGTTGCCGGGGAGGGGATTGCGTTCAAGTCTGAGCTTGATGTCGGCGATGATCTTCGCGAAGGCAGGCTGCAGATACTGTTGCCGCAGTATCAGGGAGATGTGGTGCCGCTGAATATGATTTGTCCGCACCGCAAACAGCTTTCGCCTGCGGTGCGGCTGCTGTATGAGGCGGTGAAAGAAGCGTGCGAAGCGGTCAGTTCACGGATGGCGCTGCGCTGAGCAGGTTTGCTAGCCCAGGGGATCCCCCTGCTCGCGCTGCGCTTAGCAGGGCTACGGATTCAGTCCGGTAGCCCGGCTAAGGCATTTACGCCGCGAGCCGGGACTTTCCCGACACGACCCTTAATGCTTCACCAGCGTGGCAAAGTAGTAGACCAGCGGAATCGCAAGGATCCACAGGCCGATGGGGATTTCCCGCCACTTGCCGGCAATCGTTTTGATCACCACATAAAACAGCAGGCCACCGGCGATCCCGGTACCGAAGCTGTTGGCAATCAGGGTAATCATTACCATCATCAGCACCGGCAGGCCGTCGGTAAAGTTTGCCAGATCCACTTTGCGCAGGCCGCTGAACATGTTCAGGCCAATCAGGATCAGCGCAGGCGCGGTAGCTTCTTTTGGAATCATCAGCGCTATCGGAGTAAACAGCAGCATCAGGAGGAACATCACCGCCGCCGACAGCGCGGTTAACCCGGTTTTTCCGCCAGCCTCCGCTGCCGCCGAAGATTCAATCAGCGCGGTTGCCGCAGGGATACCCAGCCAGGGGCCAACGGCTGCGGCGATCGAGTCGACCATAAACGGACGATTGATATGCGGCATATTGCCTTCTTCATCCAGCAGGCCCGCTTCGCCGCCCACCGCCAGGGTAGTACCCATGGTGGAAAAGAACTCTGAAGCGAAGAACACAAACAGGAACGGCAGAAAGGCGATATTCAGCGCGCCCAGCATGTCTATCTGCCCCAGCACCGGCGTCAGCGAATGCGGCATATCGATAAAGCTACCCGGCAGCTTAGTGACTCCCATTGGAATACCAACCAGGGTGGCAAAGAGAATAGCCCACAGAATCGAACCGGGGATTTTTCTTGCCTGCAGGGCAATTGCCAGAAACAGCCCGCAGAGCGCCACCAGCGCTCCCGGAGAGAGAAAATCGCCGAGCATCAGGGCGTTGGTTTTGGCGTTAGCCAATACCAGACCGGCGTTACGGAAGCCCAGCACCGCGACAAACAGCCCGATGGACGCCGTCAGCCCGAGCTTGATGGACTGCGGTACCGAACGGGTAACCACTTCACGCAGGCCGAATTTGGTCAGCAGAAAAAACAGAATCCCCGACCAGCAGGCGATGCCCAGGCCCACCTGCCAGCCAATGCCTTCGCTGCCCGCCAGCGTGACGCCGACCAGCACCGAACCGCCGATGCCCGGCCCGACGATAAACGGCAGGTTGGCATAAAACGCCATCAGCAGCGTGCCGCCGACGAATACCAGAATTGTGCCGGTGGTTGCCGCGCCTTTATCCATCCCGCCAACCGCCAGCAGACCGGGGATAACCACCAGCAGATAGGCGGCGGCGAGAAAGCCGGTAACGCCCGCGAGGCATTCGGTGCGCAGCGTGCTGCCGCGGGAATACAAGGCAAAACGGCGCTCCAGCCAGCTTCCCTGCGCGGATGAGTTAAGGGTATTGTCGGCCATGCTCAGGCTCCCTGATGTTTATTGTTGTGTTCTGTGTGTTCCGGGATTTCCCGGCAGTCTATCAGCGGCTCGACTATCTGGCGGGTGCTGCCATCGGTCAAACCTAAATCAGTCAAATGCGGACCGGCGTTACAGGCGAGGCAGGTGCCTTCGATCGCCTTAAATACGCGATAGGGCGGCTCCCAGTCGGCGACTTCCGCGCTCAGATCGCGAAGCTGGCGAAACTGTCTGGCCAGCTCCGGGGCGGGTAGGTCGGAGAGCATTCCTGCAATTGGCATCGCCACATGAGCGAGAATTTTTCCCTGTTGGGATAACGCCATGCCGCCGCCGGAATCGAGCAGTCGGTTCGCCGCCAGCGCCATATCTTCGGCATCGCGGCCGAGCACCACCAGGTTATGCGAATCGTGAGAGTAGCTGGTGGCAATCGCGCCGCGCAGTTCACCCCATCCCTCTAACAGCGCAATTTGCGGCTTAGCTTCGTGGCGACCGTGGCGATGCTTAACCCATATCAGGCTGAATCCGTCCGGAACCTGTACTTTGCCATCGCGAACCTGTACTTCGACTTCGCCCCATTGGGTAAAACGCGCGCCGCGAATATGCCGCAGACGGGCGACGCCGTGGCGAATAGCGCCGACGCGGAGGATAAAATCATCAGGGCTAAGCCGACCCATCTGTAGGGTATCGCGCGGCGGGATAACGCCCGTCGCTGCCGGAACAGGCTGAAGCAGCGTACCTTCGCGGGCAATCAGTTTCCCGGCGACGTAGACTTCCCGCGCGTTGAGCTTTTCTAATGAGTCGAAAACCACCAGATCGGCTCGACGTCCGGCGGCAATCAGCCCCAGATCGTTTCGCTGCAGGCGGATCGCCGCGTTCAGGGTGGCGAAGCGCAGTACGTCGGTTGCCGGCAGCCCGTGCTCAATCAGCTGGTTGAGCAGGGCGATAATGCCGCCTTTTTCCAGCAGCATATCCGGCGGCACATCGTCGGTACAGACGGTGATTTGCGAGGAGAGATGCGGCAGCGTTTTCAGGGCGTTAACGATATCCGGCAGCAGATAAGGATGCGAGCCGCGAATTTCGATCGTCAGTCCGGCGCGCAGTTTTTCCAGCGCATCCTCCGCCGAAGTGAGTTCGTGATCGGAGGTGACCCCCGCGGCAAGATAGGCCTGCAGATCCGCGCCGCTTAAACCGCGCGCATGGCCTTCAATCAGCTTGCCGCTGTCCAGACCGGCCTGGATAATCTCCTGCATCCGCTCGCTACCGTGCAACACGCCATGCATGTCCATCACTTCGGCGACGCCGCAGACTTCCGGCCAGGCCAGCATGGTTGCCATCTCCGCGCCGGCGAAATCCGCGCCGGACATCTCCAGCCCCGGCGTTGAGGGCACGCTTGAGGGAGCGGCTACCATCACCTGGAGAGGCAGGTTGCGGCTGGCGGCGACGGCGTAGCGGACGCCTTCAACGCCCAGCACGTTGGCCAGTTCGTGCGGGTCCCAGAACACCGCCGTGGTGCCCTGAGCCAGCACGATTTCGGCATAGCGTTCAGGCGGCAGGTGCGAGCTTTCAAGATGCACGTGAGTATCCATCAGCCCGGGTGACAGGAAACAGCCCGCCAGCGAGCGGCGTTCATGGGCATCGGAGCGGCTGCCGCGCGGGTGCACGCTGGCGATCGTTTCGCCGACGATGCCGACATCGGCCGCGCGGATTTCTCCGGTAGCCATATCGACAATCTGCGCGTCGGTTAATAATAAATCGAACGGGGATTCACCGCGTGCGGCCTGAACGGCGCGACGGCGGGTTTCAGCACTGCTGGACATAACAACTCCGGCACAAGGATAATGTGGATACTCTAGGGGCAGTGCAAACGTTTGCCCAGATGAATAAATTTATCGCCCGATAACCTCGGGTTATTCTGCAAGCTGACCGTTGATGAAAACATGATGACCGAACCCTGGCAGCGTCTGCCCGCACTCTCTCTGAAGCAGATTCAGTATTTTGTGACCCTGGCCCAGCTGCGTCACTTTACCGATACCGCAAATCGACTGGCTATTAGTCAGCCGGCGCTTAGCAGCGCGCTGCGGCAAATCGAGACGGTGCTGGGCGGCAAGCTGGTCAATCGCACCGCCTCGGCGGTCACTTTAACCGAGCTGGGAGCGGCTATTTTGCCCCATGCCCAACGGGTGTTGAGCGTGGCGCAGCTGGCGTTTCAGGATATGCAGCAGATAGTTGAGGCTGGCGGCGATGGTACGGTGCGTATCGGTCTGGTGCCCTCGGTGAGCTCGCTGCTGTTTCCGCTGCTGCCGCAAACGCTGGCCCAGGCTTTTCCGCGCCTGAGGGTGGAGTTTCACGATCAGACTAACGATGCTCTGTTTTGCGAGCTGCAGTCGGGAAAGATAGATTTTGCCGTTGGCGCAATTGATAACTCGTTGCCCCCGGAGCTGCAGGTTTATCCTTTGCGCGAAGATCCGTTTGTCGCGGTGCTGCACTGCGACGATCCGCTGGCCGGACAGCCGCATTTGCCGTGGAAGCTGCTGGCGGGGCGCGATATTGCGGTGTTCTCGAAAGGCAACATTCAGCGTCTGGTCGGCGCGCTGGCGGAGAGCCATCGTCTTACGCTCAAGACGCGTTATCAGGTCGACTATATTGAAACGCTTTACGGCCTGGTGCGCTCCCGACTGGCGGTGGCAATTCTGCCTGAGCTTTATACCACCCATCTTCAGGATCCGGCATTGAAGATTGCGCAGCTTCAGCAGCCCGCGCTGACGCGAACCGTGGCGCTGATGCGCGGACCGCAGCCATTGCCGCCGCTGATCGAAGCGTGTTTTGCGCTGTTGTTGGGCGCGCTGCGGGAAGTGAATCTGTAGGAGACGGTTGCTATCGCTGCTTGTTTTGGTGAAATGGAAGAGAGATAGCGGATTACTTTATCGTGTCCTTTAAAATCAGAAGGTTATGGATTTTTAATAAAATCGTTTTGTTGCCAGGATACCGGTAGATTGTTTTTTGTGAATAAAAATTTTATAAAACAAAAGGATATGATTAGGGTGTTCCCCGCGCGAGCGGGGATAAACCGGTATCAGAGAGCGGCGCGGCCTCAAATTACACGTGTTCCCCGCGCGAGCGGGGATAAACCGTTTAATGTCACTTCTCTGTCTGTGTATGTATAGTGTTCCCCGCGCGAGCGGGGATAAACCGAGTTACACGCGATGCACCTTTTGCGGTTCTGGGTGTTCCCCGCGCGAGCGGGGATAAACCGGTGGATCAGTCTCCTGCGTTAGCACAGCGAATGTGTTCCCCGCGCGAGCGGGGATAAACCGCGGGCTTCTGGAACAACTCCCGGTACGGTTCTGTGTTCCCCGCGCGAGCGGGGATAAACCGGCACTGATAACCAAAAAACAGCCTCATTGGGTGTGTTCCCCGCGCGAGCGGGGATAAACCGCATCGAGCAGCTGCAGGTTAACCGCGTAACGAGTGTTCCCCGCGTGAGCGGGGATAAACCGAAAGACGGCTCGGTTATCAGCGGACAGACAACGTGTTCCCCGCGTGAGCGGGGATAAACCGTTGTCTTTAATATCGGTAACGTCAGGATAACAGTGTTCCCCGCGTGAGCGGGGATAAACCGTTCTTGCACAGTGACTTATAGCCATCGCCCATGTGTTCCCCGCGTAAGCGGGGAGAACCTAATAAAGTCGCGCGGCTGCGGGTCCCTGATAACGTTGCCGTGTTCACCCGTGAGCACATCCGTGGGCGCGCGGCGACAAAGCCTTTATAGGCGTTGCTAAAGTTGATGTTATCGGAGAGGCGAAGCTGTTTGTACAGCCCGGCGTTTGCTCGTTTGGCTGCCGCTGCGGCTTCTGTGGGGCGGTTCTGGCCCTGCGGGTCAGAGGGTGAGTCGAGAATATTTCCGCCTGAGTTAAACGCCTGGCATGAATCGCCGCAGGCTTGTAGAACCGCGCCGGGCCGGCTTGCGTTGTCCGGCGACTTACCGTAACCTGCCCGCTGAGAACGTTTTTATCTCTCAATGACTCGGGGTGCCCTTCCTTGTGAAGGCTGAGAAAAACCCGTACCACCTGATCTGGATAATGCCAGCGTAGGGAAGTCAGAGACCGCAGGGTCGTCGCTTCTTCATCGCCTGGCGGGAGCAAACGATGTCTGACCTGCTGAACCCCGCGCATATTGCCCATCTGCGGCACTTTTTTCACCGCCATTCTCCCCTTGTTCACTGCATGACGAACGACGTGGTGCAGACCTTTACCGCGAACGTGCTGCTAGCGCTTGGCGCATCGCCGGCGATGGTTATCGATGCGGACGAAGCCAAACAGTTTGCCGCCGTGGCCGATGCGCTGCTGATTAACGTTGGCACGCTGACCGTCGAACGGGCGGCAGCGATGCGTGCGGCTGTGCATAGTACTCAAGAGGCGGGCAAACCGTGGGCGCTGGACCCGGTGGCGGTCGGCGCGTTGTCTTTACGTACAGAATTTTGCCGGGAGCTGCTGGCGCTACAGCCCGCCGCTATTCGCGGTAATGCCTCGGAAATTATGGCCCTTGCCGGGATGAGCGGCGGCGGACGCGGCGTCGATACCACCGATACCGCCGTTGCAGCGCTGCCCGCAGCGCAGGCGCTGGCCCGCCAGCTAAACACCGTCGTGGCGGTAACCGGCGAGGTCGACTACGTCACCGACGGTCAGCGGACGCGCATGGTGACCGGCGGCGACCTGCTGATGACCCGCGTGGTTGGCACCGGATGCGCGCTGTCGGCGGTGGTTGCCGCCGCTGCGGCGATGCCCGGCGATCGGCTGGAAAACATCGCCGCGGCCTGCGGTCTGATGAAGCTCGCGGGAGGAAAAGCGGCGCAGCAGGGCGGCCCCGGCAGCTTTACTCCCGCCTTCCTCAATGCGCTTTATGCGGGAGGTGAGCAGTGAAACGAATTAATGCGTTAACTATCGCCGGTACCGACCCGAGCGGCGGCGCGGGGATCCAGGCGGATCTCAAAACCTTCTCGGCGCTGGGCGCTTATGGCTGCTCGGTCATCACCGCGCTGGTGGCGCAAAATACCCGTGGCGTGCAGTCGGTTTACCGCATTGAGCCCGATTTTGTCGCCGCGCAGCTCGATTCGGTATTCAGCGATGTGCGTATTGATACCACTAAAATCGGCATGCTGGCGGAAACCGATATTGTCGAGGCGGTAGCGGAGCGGCTGGCGCGTTATCAGATTAAAAACGTAGTTCTGGATACCGTGATGCTGGCAAAAAGCGGTGACCCACTGCTATCCGTTTCGGCGATACAAACGCTGCGTCAGCGCCTGTTGCCGCAGGTGTCGCTGATTACTCCAAATCTGCCCGAAGCGGCGGCGCTGCTGGATGCACCGCATGCCAGAACGGAACAGGAGATGCTGGAGCAGGGCAGAGCGCTGCTGGGAATGGGCTGCGGAGCGGTATTAATGAAAGGCGGCCATCTCGATGATGTGGAAAGCCCGGACTGGCTTTTTACCCGCGAAGAGGAGCTGCGCTTTACCGCGCCGAGGGTGCAGACCAAAAATACTCATGGTACCGGTTGTACGCTGTCGGCGGCGCTGGCGGCCCTGCGTCCGCGCTACGATGGCTGGGGACAAACCGTAGCGGAAGCCAAAGGCTGGCTGTCGGCAGCGCTGGCGCAGGCGGATTCGCTGGAGGTGGGGCACGGTATCGGCCCGGTCCATCATTTCCACGCCTGGTGGTAAACGGCACGACAACGTGTCAGCAGACTATGCTGAAAAAATAGCCCCCCGGCTGGAAAATATGCTGAGTCGGTACCAGGCTTAACCTGCCCAAAATAATTGGGTTGGGAAAACGCATGCCGGTTTCGGCCGGCACTTACGGGAGATAGCTATGACTGATATTACGCAGTTGCTTGGCAAAGATGCCGACACGCTTTTACAGCACCGCTGTATGACTATTCCAGCCGACCAGCTCTATTTGCCGGGATCGGACTACGTCGATCGAGTGATGGTGGATAACAATCGTCCACCGGCGGTGCTGCGTAATATGCAAACCCTGTATAACACCGGGCGTCTGGCGGGAACCGGATATCTGTCCATTCTGCCGGTCGACCAGGGCGTAGAACATTCCGCCGGCGCCTCTTTTGCCGCCAACCCGCTGTACTTTGACCCGAAAAATATCGTTGAGCTGGCTATTGAAGCCGGTTGTAACTGCGTGGCCTCTACCTATGGCGTACTGGCCTCGGTATCGCGCCGCTATGCGCACCGCATCCCCTTCCTGGTCAAGCTGAACCACAACGAAACGCTGAGCTATCCGACCGAATACGATCAGACGCTGTACGCCAGCGTTGAGCAGGCGTTTAATATGGGCGCCGTGGCGGTAGGGGCGACGATCTATTTCGGGTCCGAACAGTCCCGTCGTCAGATTGAAGAAATTTCCGCCGCTTTTGAACGCGCGCACGAGCTTGGTCTGGTGACCGTGCTGTGGGCCTATCTGCGTAATCCGGCGTTTAAGAAAGATGGCGTCGATTATCATGTTTCCGCTGACTTAACCGGTCAGGCCAACCACCTCGCGGCGACCATTGGCGCGGATATCGTGAAGCAGAAAATGGCGGAAAATAACGGCGGCTATAAAGCGGTGAATTTCGGCTATACCGATGACCGGGTTTACAGCAAATTGACCAGCGACAACCCGATTGATCTGGTGCGCTATCAGCTGGCCAACTGCTATATGGGTCGTGCCGGGCTGATTAACTCCGGCGGTGCGGCGGGCGGCGAAACCGATCTGTCCGACGCCGTACGTACGGCGGTTATCAATAAACGCGCGGGCGGCATGGGGCTGATTCTGGGCCGTAAGGCGTTTAAAAAATCGATGGCCGACGGCGTGAAGCTGATTAACGCCGTACAGGATGTTTATCTGGACGGTAAAGTCACTATCGCATAACGCAAAAAATCCGGGCATAAGAGCCCGGATTGTCCTTTTTCACACCCCGGACTCCGGGTTTTTTTAAGACTCAGCCACGTTGGCGGTGAGCGGTTCAGCGGCCTGAGCGGTTGTAAAGCCTGGCTGTTCGACGCGGATAAGCGGGCACAGGAAGAAGGCCAGAATATACAGGGCGGTATAGGCAATCACCACGCCGATGGTGCTGAAATAGGGCAGCAGTACCACCGCAATAGCAGGGGCGAGGAAGTTTGATAGTCCCGCCGACAGGTTGTAGACCGAAATCGCCGCGCCTTTATGGTTCGGTTCCAGCGCCGGGAATACCGCCGCCATTGGCACGAACGCGGCGACGAATATCCCCAATGCAATAGCCGGTACCAGCGCCATGGCAAAGTTATGGCCGAAGTGCTGCGGCAGATAATAGAACGCCAGGCTGGAGAGCGCCATACCGATGCAGCCGAACCAGCGAATCACCTTCATCCAGCCCATTTTCTCCGCCACGATCCCCCAGAAAACGTTAGAAAAGATGGTGGTGAAGAAGAACGCCGCCCAGACCTGTAGCCATTCCGACGTGGTAAAACCGAGTTCATCAACGAACATCATCGGCATAATTACCGCAAAACCAAACAGCGACAGGGTATTAATAATACGTACGATGCTGGAAAACAGGATGCTGCGGTTGGTATAGATAAGCGTCACCGCGCGACCCAGCTCGGAGAATTTTTCGCGGGTGGTGAGATTCTGCATATGGCGCGGCGTTTCGGTATTACGCATCGACACCAGCGCAATGATGCCGCCGGTAGCGCAGAAGACCAGCGCCAGCCACAGGGTACCCATTTCGCCAATGTGCGGGATGGTGAAGCTCGGAATATAGCTGCCGAACACGCCGATGCCCACTGAGTAGACCGCCCAGAACCAGCCCAGCGCAGAGCTGGAGCTGTCGCTGCGGACGTTGTGGATAATGGCGACGATAAACGAGTAGAGGAACAGCGGGTAGGCCAGGCCGCGGATACCGTAAAACAGCAGGATCAGCGCATAGTTCGCCTGGCCGAGGCCGAAGACGAGGAACAGCACGTGGAACACGCACCACAGCACGAAGCCGATCATCATGGTTTTACGTGGAGTGATGATTTCCGCTACCACGCCGGAGACCCATGCCGACAGCGCGGCGGCCAGGCCGTAGAGGGTGAAGGCAAACGACGCCTGCGCTGGGGTGAACCCCAGTTCTTTGATGTAGTGCGACAGAAACGCCAGCTCAAAGCCGTCGCCGGTCATAAACACGGCGATGGCGACGTATCCCCAGATAAGATTTAGCGGTAAACCGAACCACTGTTTGTTATTAATGGACATGTAGACCTCGATTTCAGAGTGCAGATGAATGTCCCCGCTGCACAGCAGCGGAGCATTATTGTTATTAAAATAAAGAGGTATGTTATTCGCGAATCAGCCTGCCGGCCTGTTGTAGCGCCTTGTAGGCCTCATACCTGCGCTGATGTAGCGGGCTAAACGCAGTCTCGCTGTGATAGGTGGTATCCACCTTAGTGAACTGCTTCATGGCCTCCGGCAGCGAGGCGGCGACTTTGCCCGCAACGGCGCCAAGGATGGCAGAGCCTAACAGCACAGGTTCGCTGCTGGCGGTGCTAACTACCGTAACGCCGCAGGCATCGGCCAGCAGTTGGCGCACCAGCGGATGCTGTCCCGCACCGCCGCTAATGACGATATTTTCACTCTCAATCCCGCAGGCGCGCTGGGCGTCAAGGATCTGCCGCAGGCCGTAGCCAATACCGCATAATCCGGCGACGTACAGCGCGGTCAGATTATCAAGATCCCGTTCCATCCCCAGTCCGGCAATCAGCGCCTTAGCGTGTGGGTCGGCAAGCGGCGCGCGGTTACCGAGAAACTCGGGCACGACGTGCAGACCGGCGGCCAGCGTTACCGCCTCAGAAGGAGAAGCAACCTGCGCCAGCACGCGATCCGCCAGCCATACCGGCAGGGGAAGCTCTGCGGCCTTCGCCTGTTCCCGAGCCACCGCCGCTGCCGGATGGAAGCTCAGCAGCTGGTCGATAGCCGCACCGGCGGCGCTTTGCCCGCCTTCATTCAGCCAGTAGCCCGGCACCATCGCCGAATAGTAAGGCCCCCAGACGCCGGGTACGAAAACCGCCTCCTGAGTGGTGGTCATGGTGCAGGAAGAGGTGCCGAAGACGTAGGCCATATTGTTGACCGCGCCGTTAAGTACGCCGACGGTGCCAATGCCGCCCGCGTGGGCATCAATCATACCGACCGCTACCGGCGTACCGACCGGCAGGCCCATTTCAGCCGCCGCCGCCGCACAAAGACCGTCTCCGCATGGCGTTCCCGGATCGACAATTCGCTGGCCGATGCGGACAAAATCTTCCTCCGCCAGCTCTTCAAGGCCAATCTGGCGGAAATACCCGGCATCCCAGCGTTTTTCATGCGCCAGATAGGTCCATTTACATGTCACGGTGCACACCGAGCGGGCTAAATCGCCGGTTGAGCGCCAGGTGAGATAATCAGCGAGATCGAAGAAATGATGCGCCTGCTGATAGATGTGCGGGCGATTTTCCTTTAACCACAGAATTTTCGGCGTCTCCATTTCCGGAGAAATTTTACCGCCGACGTATTGCAATACCGGGTGGCCCGTAGCGTTGATCTTTTCCGCCTGTCCGGTCGCACGATGATCCATCCAGACAATAATATTGCGATCCGGGTCTTCCGAAGGCCCCACCGCCAGCGGCGCGTTGTTTTCGCCGACCACGACCAGCGAGCAGGTGGCATCGAAGCCAATACCGGCAATCGATGACGGCTCAACGCTGGCGTTAGCCACCGCCGTTTTAATGCAGTAGCACACCGCCTGCCAGATCTCGCGGCTCGACTGTTCAACCACGCTTCCGGCGCTGCGGAAAAGGGTGATCTCACGGGTAGCATGGGCGAGGAGCTCGCCTTGCAGATTGAATACACCCGCACGAACGCTGCCCGAACCGACATCTACCCCAATAATGTTTTGATTATCGCTTTGCATAAAATCCTCTCCAGCTGTCTGGTTGAGCGGTCAGAGATCTACGCTGTTAGGCAGGATAACAATGTCGCGTACGGTGACGTTTTTCGAACGCGTCACCATAAACAGCACCGACTCGGCGACTTCAATCGGCTGCATCAGGCTGCCGTTGGCCAGCGCTTCGTCCATTTTGGCTTTCGGCCAGTCGTCCAGCAGAGCGGTAACCACCGGGCCAGGCAGGACGGCACCCACGCGTACGCCGTACTGCGAAACCTGGCGCCGGGTGGTATGAACAAACGCCTGGACGGCAAATTTCGACGCGGTATAGATGGGCTCCCAGATAACCGGCACCACGCCTGCGATAGAGCTGGTGAAAATAATATCCCCGGATTTTTGCGCGATCAGATGCGGCAGGACGCTACGCACGCAGCGGAAGGCGGCGTTGGTGTTGAGATGCAGTACGCGGTCCCAGACGTCCGGGTCGCCTTCGGCCACCGGTCCGCCGATGTAGGCACCGGCGTTAGCGTGGAAAATATCGAGACGTCCGGTAAGGTTCAAAATACCTTGCAGAATGTTATCAACCTGGTCCGCCTGCATCAGATCGACCTGCAGGGCGAAGGCGTTTTCGCCGAGTTCGGCGACGATTTTGTTGAGCTTTTCGCCTTCGCGGTCGATAAGCACCACTTTTGCGCCAGCCCCCAGCAGGGTTTTCGCGCACTCGAGGCCGATCCCGGATGCCGCGCCGGTGATCGCGGCGACTTTGCCGTTAAGGGAAGTATTCATAGAGGAGACAGAGTGGTTCATTTTATAATCCTTTGCAGAGTCTGGTTGAAACTATCGAACGCGAGGGCATCACGTTCGGGGCTATGGACTAAAATCGTGTAATATGTTGAATATCAGCATCATTTATTCAGGCTTGCTGGAATGTTAACGCTGTATGCGCTAATGCTTCGTGGCGTGAAATGGATGCTCAATCGATGAAGCTCATGTTGCTCCAGCTTCATCGATTGAGCAAGTGGGGAAATTAACAGCGAAATGAATTTGTGACGCAAGTTGGAAAAATGAAGAAAATAACGATTTACGACCTGGCTGAATTATCCGGCGTTTCGGCGAGCGCGGTGAGCGCCATTCTTAACGGCAACTGGAAAAAGCGCCGCATCAGCGCAAAGCTTGCCGAAAAGGTAACGCGGATTGCCGAAGAGCAGGGATATGCAATCAACCGCCAGGCCAGCATGCTGCGCAGTAAAAAATCGCACGTCATTGGCATGATTGTCCCCAAATACGATAACCGCTATTTTGGCTCGGTTGCCGAGCGCTTTGAGGAGATGGCCCGCGAGCGGGGCCTGCTGCCGATTATCACCTGTACACGCCGTAGCCCGGAGCTGGAAATTGAAGCGGTAAAGGCAATGCTCTCCTGGCAGGTCGACTGGGTGGTGGCTACCGGGGCCACCAACCCGGACAAAATTACCGCGTTATGCCAGCAGGCGGGGGTTCCGGTAGTCAATCTCGACCTGCCGGGTTCTATTGCGCCATCGGTGATTTCGGATAACTACGGCGGCGCGAAGGCGCTGACCCTGAAGATCCTCGCGAATAGCGCCGGGCGCCGGGGGAAGCTGGCACCGCTGACTTTTATCGGCGGGCGCAGCAGCGACCATAACACCGCCGAACGTTTACGCGGCTTTCACGATGCCCACCGTGAACAAGGGCTGAGCGTACCGCAGGAAAACATCCTGGCCCCCGGTTATTCGAAAGGTAAAGTGGAAGCCTGTCTGCAGGAGCGCTTTGGCACCGCGCAGACCCAGCTACAGGGGGTATTTGTTAATTCGACAATCTCGCTGGAAGGGGTGGTGAGGTGGCTATCGCAGGCGGGACTCACCGGCAGCGAGCAGCCGCCGATGGGCTGCTTTGACTGGGACCCGTTTGTCTATCTACTGGGACACGATATCGATATGGTTCAGCAGGACGTTCCGGCAATGCTGGAAGCGGTGTTTCAGATTATCGATTCCGGCGATGCCAGCCCGCAGCGGATTGAAATCCCGCCGCTGTTGATGAGCAGCCGCTGATCCGCGTTCTGGCTTTTGGCGTTAGCGCGTCAGCAGCCAGCGGGCGGTGTGTTCATCGGTGACCAGACCGTTGATCCAGCCGCCCTTAAGCGCCGCCAGAATCGCCGGGCGTTTGTATTCTCCGCACGCTACCGCGATACGCGGACACGCGTTCTGGCGAATGTCGTAGCTGGTGATCATTCGGTTGATTTCGCTATCAACCACGCCGCCTTCGGCATCGATAAAGCGCCCCATGATCTCGCCGATGCCGCCGCGGGCGGTTAGCTCATCCATCTGCGCCTGATTAATAAAGCCATCTTTGAAGATAGGGCTTTGCGTGCCTAATGGCCCAATGCCGACAAAAATAACGTCCGCCCGGCGGGCGACGGCGGAGACGCTGCGGAACAGTCGGCTGGTACACCACATGTCGTGCTCATCCTGGGTCTGCGCGTAGCGCGGCGCGGGCCACTGATAGTACTTTGCTTTAATTTTGCTGGTCAGCAGCAGCGGGACATCATCGTAATAGTTACACTGACCGTCGGCGTCCATGGCGCTGATCAGCGCCACGCAGCGGGTATTCAGGCTATCGAAGTCGATGCGCTGCAGCGCTTTTTTCAGGGTCAGACCGGAGCCCAGGCCGATGATTTTCTCGTTATCATCCTGCAGATAGCGGGCCATCAGCTGATAGCAGCCGAAAGATACGCTATCGAGGGTGCTTTCTTCGCTAAAGGCGGGCACGATATTGCATTCGATAAGCTGATATTTTTCCTGCAACAACTGCGCATAATCGAGGCAGTTCGCCACCGGATGATGCAAACTTATCGACACAATCCCTTCTTCTTTCGCGGCGGCGATCAGCCGCTGCACCACGGGCCGCGACGTGCCGAGCTGGCTGGCGATCTCGCTCTGATTCTGCCCGGCGATGTAGTACATCCACGCGGCGCGGACCTTCTGATCCATACGGATATCATCTTCTTTGCTCATGGTTTCCTGCCCTAAGTTGCTGGCCGTGGCGAGAGTTTCGCCCGGCGAATACCCGCATTCTGGCGGTGGCCGGTAAAACTGGCAAGCTTTTGCTCTTTATTGGTCATTTGTAATTTAATTGGGTAATTGTTCTTTTGTGATCTATGGCTCTTAATTAGGTCAAATGATCAATTACAGTGTGACCATCAATTCAAGGAGAGCAGAACATGAACAATCAATTCACATGGCTTCACATTGGTCTGGGTTCTTTTCATCGCGCGCATCAGGCGTGGTATCTGCATCGTCTGATTGCTTCCGGAGATCGGCGCTGGCACATCGCGGCGGGGAATATCCGTAACGACGCCGAGCAGGTGGTGCAGGCGCTGGCGGCGCAGGGTGGGCGCTACGTACTGGAAACCGTCAGCCCGGAAGGGGAGCGCGAATATGAAGAAATTACCTCTATCCAGAAACTGCTGCCGTGGCAGGCCGGGCTGCAGCCGCTGATTAACGAAGGGGCAAACCCGCAGACCAAAGTTATCGCTTTCACCGTAACGGAAGGGGGTTACTACCTGAATACCAGCCATAAGCTGGAAACCAGTAACCCCGATTTGCAGGCCGACCTGCAAGGAGAGTGCAAAACCATTTACGGCACCATCGCGCGAATTCTGGAAAAACGCATGGCGGACAACGCAGGGCCGTTGACCCTGCTGAACTGCGATAACGTGCGGCATAACGGCGAGCGCTTCCACGACGGTATGGTTGAGTTCCTGCAGCTAACCGGCAAACAGGCGGTGATTGACTGGATGGCCGCCAATACCACCTGTCCGAACACTATGGTGGACCGCATCACTCCGCGTCCCGCGGCCGATCTGCCGGCACGTATCAAAGCGCAAACCGGCATTGATGATAAAGCGCCGGTGATGGGTGAAACCTTTATCCAGTGGGTGGTCGAAAATAACTTCCGCGACGAACGGCCGAATCTGGAAGCGGTTGGCGTGGAGATGGTTGAGTCGGTTATACCTTATGAAGAGGCCAAAATCCGCATCCTGAACTCTTCGCATAGCTGCATTGCGTGGGCGGGGACGTTAATTGGCCAGCAGTATATTCATGAAAGTACGCTGACCGATTTTATCTACGCCATTGCCGACCGCTACGTTACGGAAGACGTCATTCCGTGCCTCGGCGATAACGGCATTGATTTGCCGACCTATCGCGACGTGGTGCTCAAGCGCTTTACCAACCCGTATATCCAGGACACCAACCAGCGCGTTGCCGCCGATGGTTTCTCAAAGATTCCGGCGATGATCGCGCCAACCCTGCAGGAGTGCTACCAGCGAGGCGTCCGCCCGCAAGCGACCGCCATGCTGCCCGCGCTGTTCTTCGTCTTTATGGAGCAGTGGCACAAGGGAACCCTGCCGTATCAGTATCAGGACGGCATCCTCGACGCTCAGGCGGTACATGAAATGTTTGAATCCAGCGATCCGGTGGCGCTGTACGCCCGCGATAAAGCCCTGTTTGGCACACTTGCCGACAACGCTGACTTCCTGGCGCTGATGCGCGAGAAGGTCGCCGCAGTTTACGCGCTGATCAAATAAGAGGTGGCTATGTATCTGGGTATCGATCTCGGCACATCGGAAGTAAAAGCGCTGGTCATTGATGAGAACAATGAGGTTATCGCCAGCCATAGCGCGCCGCTCAGTATTCAGCGGCCCCATCCGCACTGGTCAGAACAATCACCGCAATCGTGGTGGGAGGCGACGGAGTATCTGATGACCACGCTGCGGGAAAAATGCGCGCAGCACTGGCCGGCAATCAAAGCCATTGGCCTTTCCGGGCAGATGCACGGCGCGGTTCTGCTGGATGCGGCCGGGGAGGTGATTCGTCCGGCAATCCTGTGGAATGACACCCGCTGCGCCGGGGAGTGCGCCGAGCTGGAGGAGATGGCGCCGGAGCTGCATCAGGTGGCAGGAAATCTGGCGATGCCGGGCTTTACCGCACCGAAGCTGCTGTGGGTGCGCCGTCACGAGCCGCAAAACTTTCAGCGCACCGCCACGGTGCTGCTGCCGAAGGATTATCTGCGCTACCGGATGACCGGGAAGAAAGTCTCCGATATGTCGGATGCTGCCGGAACGCTGTGGCTGGACGTGGCGAAGCGCGACTGGTCTGATTCGCTGCTGGATAAATGCGGCCTGTCACGCAGCCATATGCCGTCGCTGGTTGAGGGCTGCGAAGTTTCCGCAACGCTCGATCCGCAGGTGGCCGAGCGCTGGGGGCTGAACGCTTCGGTGGTAGTCGCCGGCGGCGGTGGCGATAACGCGGTCAGCGCTATCGGCGTCGGCGCGGTCTCGCCGGGGGATGCGTTTATTTCGCTCGGTACCTCCGGCGTTCTGTTTGTGGTGACCGACGCCTATCGTCCGGCTCCGCAGTCGGCGGTGCACGCGTTTTGCCACGTGCTGCCAAATCTGTGGCATCAGATGAGCGTGATGCTCAGCGCCGCCAGCTGTTTACAGTGGTTCTGCCGCCTGACCGGCACTACCGAAGTGGCGCTGCTGGAGGAAATTGCTGAGCTTAGCGAGGAGGAAAAAGCCCATGCGCCGTTTTTCTTGCCCTATCTCTCCGGCGAACGTACCCCGCATAACGATCCTGACGCACGCGGTATGTTCTGGGGCATGACCCACTCCAGCCTGCGCGCTCAGCTCGGCTATGCGGTACTGGAAGGGGTGAGCTTCGGTATCAACGACGGCCTGCGGGTATTGAAAGAGAGCGGAACGCAGATCGAGCAATGCTCGCTGGTTGGCGGCGGCGCCCGCAGTCCGTTCTGGGCGCAGCTGCTGGCCGATATTCTCGACATGCCGGTGGTGACCCACAAAGGCGGAGAGACGGGCGGCGCGCTGGGCGCGGCGCGGCTGGCCTGCCTGGCGGCAGGTAAACCGGTTGCGGCAGTGTGTGAAAAACCGGAGGTCTGGCAGACCTGGCGCGCGGATCCGCTACGCCATCAAACCCTGATGCAACGCTACGCGCAGTTTAATGCCTTGTATTTAAACGATCTGAACTATCGGCAGCATTAATTTTAATAACGATAGCCGCTTCGATGAAAACCGCGGAGCGGCCACCCTGTACCCTGAAAACGAGGTCATTATGTCCATCAATAATAAACAGTGGCTCGGTTTACCCCTGAACCTGCTCTGGGGATACATCGCCATCGCCGTGTTTATGACCGGCGACGGTTTTGAACTGGCGTTTCTGTCGCACTATATCAAAGAGCTGGGGTTCTCCCCGGCGCAGGCGTCGTTTGCCTTCACCCTGTACGGTCTGGCCGCCGCGCTGTCGGCATGGATTTCGGGCGTGGTGGCGGAAATTATTACTCCGCTTAAAACCATGATGATCGGCTTCGTACTGTGGTGCGTGTTCCACGTGCTGTTCCTCGTCTTCGGCCTCGGCCAGGCGAACTATGCGCTGATCTTAATTTTCTACGGTATCCGCGGCTTCGCTTATCCGCTGTTCCTCTACTCGTTTATCGTCGCCATTATCCACAACGTGAAAAGCGATAACGCCAGCTCCGCGCTGGGCTGGTTCTGGGCGGTTTACTCAGTGGGTATCGGCGTGTTTGGCAGCTATATTCCGAGCTTCACCATCCCGCACATTGGTGAAATGGGTACCCTGTGGCTGGCGCTGGCTTTCTGCGTGACCGGCGGTATTATTGCGCTGGCCTCTCTGCGTCATATTCAAACTCCACGCCATATGCAGAATCTCACTACCCGTGAAAAATTCTCCGAGCTGGGACGCGCGGCGACGCTGCTCTACAGCAATCGCAATATTCTGCTGTCGAGCATGGTAAGAATTATCAATACCCTGTCGCTGTTCGGTTTTGCGGTAATCATGCCGATGATGTTTGTCGATGAACTGGGCTTTACCACATCGGAATGGCTACAGGTGTGGGCGGTCTTCTTCTTCACCACCATCTTCTCTAACGTGCTGTGGGGCATTTTGGGCGAGAAACTGGGCTGGATGAAGGTCGTGCGCTGGTTCGGCTGCATCGGTATGGCGCTCTCCAGCCTGGCGTTTTACTACATTCCTCAGCATTTCGGCCATAACTTTGCCATGGCGCTTATCCCGGCGATTGCATTGGGTATTTTTGTCGCCGCGTTCGTTCCGCTGGCGGCCGTTTTCCCGGCGCTGGAGCCGAAGCATAAAGGTGCGGCGATTTCGGTCTATAACCTGTCGGCGGGGATGTCGAACTTTCTCGCGCCGGCGATTGCGGTGATTTTGCTACCGTTCTTCAGCACCATCGGCGTGGTGATTGCCTATACCGCGCTGTACGTGGCGGCCTTTTTCCTCTGCGCGTATATCCGCGTTGAGCAGCCGGGGTTTAGCCACACGGAAACGCCCGCCAACGAGCAGGTTGAGTTCTCTTAAGGTGATGCGGCTGGTATGGATGATGCATGCCAGCCTTAATGAGGTGGATGATGAGTATTCAGGCAGTTATTTTTGACATGGATGGCGTAATTATTGACTCCGAAACCCTGTGGCGGCAGGCGCAAATCGCAGCTCTTGCGCAGTGGGGAGCTACGGTGAGCGTCGATGAGTGTGAAGCCCTGACCAAAGGCAAGCGCCTCGATGAAATAGCCCGAACCTGGCGTCACTATTGCCGGCTCGATCTTGCTCCGCAGAGTCTGGAAGACGCCATATTACAGCGCATCACCGGCCTGATTACCGCTCAAGGTGAACCGATGCGCGGCGTACATGAGGCATTAGGCTATTTTCGTCATGCAGGCTATAAGATTGCCCTTGCCACTTCATCGTCCCACCAGGTTATCTCCGCCGTACTGAATAAGCTCTCGCTTTGGCACTACTTTGACGTTATCTCCAGCGCGGATGACGAGGCGCATGGCAAGCCGCATCCGGCAGTGTATTTGACGACGTTACGTAAGCTGCGTCTCGACGCCAGCCAGTGCCTGGTTATTGAGGACAGTTACAACGGTTTTTGCGCGGCGCAGGCGGCGGGTATTCCCACGATGGTTATTGCCGAAGATAGCCAGAATGGGCGCTTTCAGGCTGCTGCGGGACGCTATCGGGCTCTGCCTGAACTGCTGGAAGCCCTCTATGCCGAGGCCGAAGCGGTCGAATAAGTCACTATTTCGTGGGCGCAGGAAATTCTGGGATGTACACGGTCGGTTAATCTCTTCTCTGCGCCCACGTTTCATTTTTCACCATCCCGATACTGCTTCCAGGAGCCATACTGCTCTTGCTATCTGCTCCAGCTTCCCACCCTGAGCTTTCTCACCGTGAAGTGAGGCGAGATCCCGAGTTGCACCCATCTTTATCACGTATCCATTATCGGAAAAGGCGCTTTTTTTATATAAGATATTGAAATGAAATGTATTTATAGTTAGAAATATCGTCTATTAATGTAAAAGTGGTGTTTAGGTCTAATATGAAAATATGTGTTGTATTTATTGTTTGAATTGAAATTATAATCCATTCTTATCATTTAAATTGATATAATGAACTGTTTTTTAATTGATTGTCGATGCAATCAATTTTGTAAACTCGCTTAAACCTTGCTAATCGCAAGGAAAAATGGTGTCTCAAACCTCCAGTTCCTGTCAGTAATAGAGTAAACTCGCCTGCGAATAATCCTAAGATGCTGTCGACTTTATAGAGGATTTTCATATCCATTGTATGGTACCCATGCCGCTAATCTACATGATTACTATTCTCAGGAAACAGGATGGAAAAAATATATTCGATTAATGGAACTATTGCATTTATCCCCCAACGTAACGTTTTAATCCTTATTGCAAATGATAAGAAGAGTGTTTCGTTAAATATACCGGCAAGCCGTTGTTTATTGCTACTTATTCAGCAAGATGGCAATACTGTACCCCGAGATACGTTTTTTCAGGAAGTGTGGATAAAGCACGGCTCTCAGGTTACCAGCAATGGTTTTTACCAGAATATTTCCTTATTGCGCCGGGCTTTTAAGGAGCTGGGCGTTGAGGAAGATATTGTTGTTACGGTACCGAGAGTTGGCGTCAGGTTAAATGCAGCATTGACGGTCACAGAGGCACCTTCAGCTGCGGAAGAAAAAACGTCGGTTGCCGAGTCTGCGACCGCTGTGCCCGCCGTGGTCGCTACGGGGAGTGTGCCGGCAAAAAAGTGGTTAAGGCCGCGACGCCCTCTTCTCTGGGGGTTTGCGGTTATACTGAGCTGTCTGGTTGGCGGAATTGTTGCATGGCAAGCAGAATTCGACTCTTATTTGCAAACTTATTCTCCAATTAACGCTAAATTTTCGCAACAATGTCATTTCTTTGTCAATAATGATGTGGTTGATCATGCTCGTCATGTAAGTTTTATTAAGCGCAATAACATTGAATGTGGAGAATACTCGTGGATTTATTTGACGCTTTATCCTGGGCAAGCCCGAGTCTCCGTGATTAGCTGCCTTCAGCAATTTAGTCAATGGCGTGATAATCAATGCCTCACCAAATATTACATAAAGGAGGCACCCAATGCGCCGGTTTGAAATTAAATGGATAATCGCTATCGTATTTATCGGCGTTTTAACTGCGGCAGTAATAAAGTCCCGGCAGTACTGGCAGCGCAATCATTTTCAGTGCAGCGGGGAGATGCGCCTGCTGAACGCAGGTTTCCAGGGCGATCTTTCATTCAGCTACATATTTGATGGCAATCGCGGGCTGGTGATTGTGCGGGGGGAGATCACGCCGCCGCGGGGGGAACCCTTCACCATCAACCAAAATGTCTGGTTTAGCTTTACCCGTGATGGTCAGAACTACTTCCTGCGTTCGGAAACCGTCTCTGCCAGCATTGGTGAGACAGAGCAGGAGGGCTATGTAAAAAGCATCCTGCCGAAGTTTTTCCTTCAGCCGCAGGTGCCGTTTTATCTTAATATTCAGCGGCTCAACGAACATACCCGGCTGTTGTATACCAGCCGGGCACCGTCTTTATTTTGCGAAGCTTAATCAGCGCAATAGCGGGCAGTCGGGCGGAAGCCGGCAGCGCAGAGCGGCCGGTAAGAGCTCCATCCGGAAGGTTTTGCCGGTTAGCGGTTCTCCGTCGAGGTTAAAGGTCATCTCGTGGGGAGCGGTTATCTCAAACCACGATGAGACACCGTCGATAATGTTCGGCGAGTTTTCCGGATTGGCGAGCGTGCTGAACAGCGCAGGAATTAGCTCTTCGCCGGTGAAAATGCGCAGATGCAGCAAACCGTCATTAATTAACGCCTCCGGGCACAGCTGTTGGCCGCCCCCGGCCTGACGCCCGTTGCCGATTCCAATGACCAGCGCATCTCCCTGCCAGTGAAAGTTCTCGCCGCGGATTTCGCAGCGGTCCGGCTTGAGCGTATCCATACGCATCAGGCCGTGGATCAAATATGAGACGCCGCCGAGCGCGGCCTTCAGTTTTTCCGGCGTTTCGGTGGTAATTCGGGTACCGAAACCGCCGGTAGCCATATTAATAAAACCGGTCTTATCATTAACTCGCGCAATATCTATCGCCACGTCGCGGCCAACGATGGCCAGCTTCAGCGCGCTGGCTAAATCTTGCGGGATTCCGACGCTGGTCGCGAAGTCGTTTGCCGTGCCCAGCGGTAAAATCCCCAGCGCCATTTTGCCGTCGCGCTCGACCAGCGCCGTAGCCACTTCATTAATGGTGCCATCGCCGCCGCCGGCAATCACCGTTTCAACGTTCAGCGCCATGGCTTCATCGATAAACCGAGCGGCATCGCCCTTTTCCCAGGTGACGCGGACGTGAATAGCGATACCTTCGTCGCGTAGCAGTTTAACCGCCTCTCGTAGCTGCGGTTCATTGGCGCCTTTGCCATTAAGAATCAGTAAGCTGGCTGGAAACGTGGACATTATCAGGGGGACCTTTATTGCACAATGATGCATAAAGTGTACCGCATGAAGAAAGTAAAGGCCGGGAGATAGATAAAAAATAAGCCCGCGTAAGGGAGATTACGCAGGCTAAGGAGGTGGTTCCTGGTACAGCTAGCATTTATGGGTTATGTTTTTCAGCG